>ENA-UZWX01001315-UZWX01001315.1-metagenome-genome-assembly--contig:-Day-4---50m-contig-1315_pt1 | contig 116916 bp, 86 predicted proteins | sample MGYA00260347_ERZ794907 | MGnify/ENA metagenome assembly ERZ794907 | reverse complement strand
CATTTCTCTTTTCCAAGTCCTTCAAAAAGATACAATTCCTTAATCTTCTGTTTAATAACACTTCCATCTCGTTTAACTAGAGAAATGTTCATGCCCATCCTTAAGGTTCCTCGTTGAAGTTTACCAACGGCAATCCTACCAACATATGAAGAATAATCCAATGATGTAATTTGCATTTGAGGAGTTCCTTCTTTAAATTCTGCTGGGGGTATATGTTCAATTATCTGATCCAGAAGATAAACTACATTATCTGTAGGTTTTGTATGATCATGAGACATCCAGCCCTCCTTGGAAGAGCCATAGACAACAGGAAAGTCAAGTTGATCCTCAGAAGCACCCAAATTAAACATAAGGTCAAATACAGATTCATAAACCTCCTCCGGACGACAATTTGGCTTATCAACTTTGTTAATAACAACAATTGGTTTCAAACCCAAATCAACAGCTTTTTGCAAAACAAACCTTGTTTGAGGCATAGGCCCTTCAAACGCATCAACCAATAGAATTACTCCATCTGCCATATTTAATACGCGCTCAACTTCACCACCAAAATCGGAGTGACCAGGTGTATCTATAATGTTTATTTTTACTTCTTTGTACCTAACTGAAACATTCTTGGAGAGAATTGTAATACCCCTCTCCTTCTCAAGATCATTGCTGTCAAGTATTAGTTCTCCTACCTCCTGATTTTCTCTAAAAAGCTGTACTTGATGTAACATTCTGTCAACAAGAGTGGTTTTGCCATGATCAACGTGGGCAATTATAGCTATATTCCTGATATTCTGCATATTATTAGTAACATTACGTTTAAGGGCTGCAAAAGTAATTAACTTTTTAAAAGTATTTGTTAATACTTCAAAAGATTAATCTTAAATGTCATAGATTTTTAATAATACTATGGAATTATCATCCAATAAAATTTTTAACTTCATCCAAGAAGATATCAGGTTTATCCATATGAATAGAATGACCAGAACCTTCAATGATTACTTCGGTACAAAATGGTATCGAATTAAACATATCTCGTGTATCATTGGGAGTGAATAAAAGGTCATCCCCTGCCTTTAGTACTAGCGTTTCTAGTCTTATTTTATTTAGCTCAGAAACCATATCTAACTGGATTATTGATTCCACCTGATTTTCAAAGGATCTTATACTTTGTGGGTACCTGTAATTAAGAGCCATACTAACCGCCTGATCAACTAAGTCAGTATTTTCAAAAAATGATGGAGAAAATATCCAATAAAACATGTACCTAATCCATAGTTCTTCTTTTATTCCTGATTTTATATACGCTACCATATCTCTAAACAAGTAAACATTTCTTTTGTTAATCTTTGCTGATGTGGCAACAAGAATTAATTTATTTAACATTTCAGGATAATTAATTGCAAGATCAATTGCTATCATTCCTCCCATGGAATGGCCAATAATACTAACTTTAGTAAGATTTAATTCCGCAATCAATTTGCGAGTGCAATCAGCCATTAAACCTATTGAAATACCTTCATTGTCGTGATCAGACCTCCCAACTCCAATATTATCAAATACAATAACTCTATAGTTTTTTGATAATGGTACTATTATTTGTAACCAACTTGATGAATCCGAGCCAAGACCTGCAATAAGTATTATTGGATCGCCTTTGCCATAATCCTGCCAATATATTTTTTTGTTATCAATAAAAACAGTAGACATGTTTCTTTCGCAATTTATGTATTAAAAAGATTTATCTTTAATTAATAATTATCATAATCAAACCTTATGTTAACAATCCACATGTATCCATGATCCTAAAATGATTAATAGGCCTTGTAAACATTTATACCATTGATATAAGTTCCTAATACCTTGGCCTTTAATATATCCGATTGCTCTACCTCCAATAGATCCGTATCCAAAATAACAAAATCAGCCACCTTGCCAGACTCTATAGAACCTTTGGTTTCTTCATCAAAACTTCCCATTGCAGGCCAAATTGTTATTGAATTGAGAGCATCCTTTCTAGAAAGAGAATTCTCCATTTGAAATCCACCATCAGGATATTCGTTTATATCTTGGCGAGCAACACTTGCATAAAAAGTGCGAATTGGACTAATTCCTTCGATGGGAAAATCAGTACCATTTATAATCCAACCATTGGTTTTCAACAGGTCATTATAAGCATATGCGTATTTTAATCTTTCCTTCCCTAGCCTTTCATCTGCCCAATACATATCAGAAGTGCAGTGGGTAGCCTGAACCGAAGGTATTATAGAATATTCTCTAAAATAATTAATGTCATTTGGGTTAACGACTTGAGCATGTTCAACCCTCCACCTTAGATCATTTTTACCTCTTAGATATTTGGCATATGAATCGAGTACAATTCTATTTCCCGAATCGCCAATTGCATGTGTATTTACCTGGAAGTCATTATCCAAAGCCAATATGCATATACTATCCAAGAGCTTTGTTGAGCTAACTTGAGACCCATGAGAATGCAATGCATCTGAATATGGCTCTAACAATAATGCTCCTCTTGAACCCAAGGCACCATCAATATATACCTTAATTGATCTTACTGTTAGCTTATCAGAATGGTAAGGCCCCTTGTCAATGAAATAATTGAAGTTATCAGAATTGGGGCTAAGCATTGCATAAACCCTAATATTTAGATCATTCTTTTTATGCAACTCATCTATTAATAGGATATCCTTTTTATCTAATCCTGCATCAGTAACTGAGGTAAGACCCACTGCAAAACAATCTTTCTGGGCTTTTAATAATGCCGCCGTCTTTTCTTCTGATGTCCAACTAGGGATAACTGATAGCACCTTATCCATTGCATTATCAATCAAAAGTCCAGTTGGCTTATTATCTGCAATAACTATCTCACCTCCATATATCTTTGTATCCGCTGTTATACCAGCTATTTCTAATGCGGTATTATTTGCAATCAACGCATGTCCGTCTACACGATTTAAAACAACAGGAGTTTCTGGAAAAGCTTCGTTTAATGCGCTATTGTCAGGGAATTCTTTGATATCCCAATCATTTTGATCCCAGCCTCTACCTAATATCCATTCTGAAGGATATTCTAAATAATGTTCATTTACCAGATTTATTACTTCATCAAATGAACTTGTTCCCATAAGGTTGGCATATTTTATTTCGGAAATACCATAGCTAAGAAAGTGGCTATGCCCATCATTAAAACCAGGGTATACAAAACTACCATTGACATCAATTATTTCGGTGGGAGAGTATTTGGATAACATGTCTTTAGAACTTCCCAAATCAAAAAAAACACCATTCTTTATAACAACACTTTCTACAATATCAAATGAATCGTTAACGGAGTATATCTTGCCATTGGTTATTATGGAATCCACTTTAATATTATTATCACATGAAATTATCTGAAATAGAACGATGGTTAATACAAGTATCTTTAGACTTAAATTTATATTTAATATGAACTTGTTTTGAGTTACTATTTTCATCCTTCTATTTTTATAAAATAAATTATTTGTAAATCGGCATTAATGATTTAGTTTTCATCTATATGCTCTCAAATCTTAAGCTATTCTTATTAAATGAAACCCCATCTACATCAAAGACTCTGTTTATTAATCCTTCGTCTATAATCGATGGAACACTTCCGCTGTAAAACTCTTTGTTAAATCCAAGCAACCATACTGTTGAAACATTTTTCAATGCCATATCTGTATCATGAGTAGTTATAATTACACTTTTATTGTGCTTACTAACTAATTCCTTTAATAATTTCATTATTTGAATCTTACCTGGCGAATCAATGAAGGCTGTTGGTTCATCGAGTATAATTAATGGTGTATCCTGAACCACAGCCCTAGCCAATAGCACCTTTTGTTTCTCACCATCACTCAATGAATGGAAATATCTGTCAATAAGATTATGAGCTCCAACCACATCGAATCCTTTAATTACTTTATCAATGTCCATTTTTGTTATCTTACCTAGAAACGAACCGTAGGGATATCTGCCCGTTAAAACAACATCCTTAGCTGTAAGATAAGTGTCAGAAATTTTGTCTGTAAGAACTAAAGCAATCTCAGAGGCTATTTCCCTATTTGACATATGCCTTATGTTCTTTCCTTTGATAAAAACATTCCCTGCCAATGAAGGTACCATTCCGGTTATGGTTTTAATAAGAGATGATTTACCCACCCCATTGGGGCCCAATAGTGCTATAAACTCGCCTTTCTTTACCTCACATCTAATGTTCCTTTGCAAAACCTTAATTTCAGTTGAAGAGTTAGTGTATCCAGTATCAACACCAGATAATTCTAAGAGGGTATTTTCTAGTTCCATACTATCCAATATCCAACCTCCTTCCTTTTATTATTACCCATATAACAATTGGCGCTCCTATTATCGAAGTAACGGCATTTATAGGCAGTGAGACATCATAACCTGGCAATTTACTGATTAGATTGCACAGTAAAGAAAAACCTGCTCCAAACAGTATAACAGCAGGAATTAATATGGTATGATTAGAAGTTCTAAAGTAACTTCTAGCTATGTGAGGCACTGCCAAACCGATGAAAGCAATGGGGCCGGTAAAAGCTGTTCCAAGAGCAATTAATAAGCCTGAAAAAAGAATGAAAATAGTTTGTAATATTTTTACATTAAACCCAGAACTAACCGCATACCTATGCCCCAGTAAAAGAGCATTAAGTGGTTTTATAAAAAATAGTGTAGCTAATGATATTAATAGTGTTAGGATCAATATTGTTAGTGATTGACTTACGTTTGTATTAGAAAAACTTCCAAGACCCCAAAGTATAAATGAATGCAAATCTTCAGAAGAACTAAAAAACTGAAGTGTGCCAACAACTGCAGAAACTAAATAACCAATCATAATTCCTATTATCAAAACAGTCACTGCATTTCCTATTCTGCCGGAAACAAATATTATAACCAACAACACAGCCAAAGCTCCAATGAAGGCAGCAGCAACAATGCCAAAGTCACCAAAGAATAGTGAATTACTACCCATGCTAACTCCTGTTATTCCTCCCATCAAAACCAACAATGCCACACCCAGACTTGCTCCAGCACTAATTCCTAATACAGATGGCCCTGCCAATGGGTTTCCGAAGGTAGTTTGCAGCAACATTCCTGCTAGACTGAGTCCCATACCAACAGCCATTGATGTAATTGCCTGAGGTAGTCTGTATTGAAGTATTATAACCTCACCATGTACTGAATATGAATCTGAAATAAATAATGAATTCATCACTTCTGTCCATGACAGATCAACCGAACCATATCTAATGTTTAGCATAAATAACATAAAAGTAACAACTGAAAAAATCAGGAAAGATATATTTCTGTAAGCCAACATCTAATTATTTATACAATTTATAATAAATAGGAGAATATTCCGGAAGCAGATCCGGATGAAAAGCAAAAATTAAGTCTGCAAGTATTACATGAGGCTCCAATGCCCCTCGCTCAAAATAAGATGTACTTTTCGAATCGCAAAATACAACATTCTTATTATTAAAAGCATCGAAATTTTGGTATAATTCATTTTCCATGGCAAGCTTATCATAGGAGAAACCATCATTAGCATAATATCCTATAATTCGCCAAAAGTCCGCATCATTAGCATGATGATACACGGTTTCAAAGTCAATATTAAAACTAGCAGTATTAGTGTTTTCCTTCCAAATATATTCTGCTCCTGCATCTTCAAATAATCGTGCTATATAGCTTTTGCCTCCTGGCACAAACCATTGGCCACTATAGTACTTATCTGAAAAGACTGTTGGAATATCAGTTATGTCAGATGTTAATGATTTATATTTATTATACTCGGTTTTTATGATATTAAAGATACTATCTGCTTGCCTTTGCTTGTTAAAGAACAAACCCGTAAACTTTATCCATTCTGCCCTACCCAATGGATCGGTTTCTTTGAAATCAAAAAATGGAATCATAGTTAAGTTAGTTTCAGCAAGTGGATGCTTTTGAGCTAAGTTGTAAGGTGAATAAAAGACTATGGAAGGATCAACTTCTAATGCCTTTTCCAAAAAAAAATTTCCATTATTTGCAAGGTTTACAATTTTACCCTTTTCAAACAATTCCAGAACCTCTTCATTAGTTATGAAATCTGATTCAGAGATTGCAACTACTTTATCTAAAACATCTAATTTACTGTAAGCATTAAGCTGGGTAGCAGAAAATACTGCAACACTATCTATTGGTTGAACAAATACTGATTTATTGTTTGAGATAACTCCATCTACCAAAAAATAATAGCACGCCAAAACCTGGCTTCTATCATCTGGATTGTAAATAATTAGCTTATAGTTATTATCAACTCTCAATATATCAAAACCAATAGCATATTCAACCAAAGATTCTTCATTCACATCTATTCTACTAAATAAATCATCAACACTATCTAACTTAACAGGTGAATCACAGGAAATAAATACAAACGATATACTCAGTATGCAAACAAAAATATTAAATAATTTTTCTGCTAATTTCATATTAATAAATTGTAATGCAAATGTAATTAAATGAGTTATCTTAATTGAATGTCAATATACCAGTATTTTATTAATTTTACAATTCACAAAGAAGCAGTCAAATGTTTAGATTAATTATTTTATCACTCATATCAATTTTTGTTATTACCGGTTGTTATAAGAAGAAGGATGATAAAATTCGCATTGCAGTATCAAAGGAAAAATCAACTGAATCCAACACAAAATATTCCGATTGGATTTTACATCACGATAGCACCATAGATTTGGTATATATGTATCCAATGGGGATTGATTCAGCATTAGTCAAATTAAAAAGTTGCAATGGACTATTGTTAACTGGAGGGCAAGATATATTTCCAGGTTATTATGGAAAAATAGATGATACTGCACGATGCGGTAGCATTGATAGATACCGCGATAGCCTAGAGATGTTACTTATAGATGCGGCAATGGAATTAGAAATGCCAATATTTGGAGTTTGTAGAGGAGAGCAGATATTGAATGTTAGTCAGGGAGGAACCCTTTATATAGACATACCTTCAGATTACGACACAACTGTGGAGCATCACAATTCAGATTGGTCGCTATGTTACCATCCTGTTTTAATATCAGAAGGATCTCAACTCTCAGATATTTGTGGTGATATTGACGATAACCAGGTTGTTACAAATCATCATCAGGGCATAGAAAAGCTAGGTAATAATTTATCAATCTCAGCATGGAGTGCAGATAGCCTGCCAGAAGCAATAGAATGGAAGAGAAATTCGAATCATAGGTTTATAATGGCTGTTCAGTGGCATCCAGAAGTAATGAGCTATGATCATAGGCTTTCATCACCATTAGCCAAAGCATTTATTGCTGCCTGCGAAATAAATTCCAAGAAACATTAACAATGAGTACCCATAGTAAAGATGTCAATTCACAATTTTAACCATAAGATTATCGTTAAACTGTAACATAGATTTATTGGCGAAAAATAATAACCAAAAACAAGCTCAATTAACGATTATTTTCATGCCTAATTTAGATTATTTTTGTAATCAATTTTTAAACCATGAATAGAAAAACATTAATTATCTTATCAATATTATTATTTTTATTGGTCGGCCATATTAAAGCTGCATGGCTAATGATTCCAATGGATAATACCCAAAAAAATCATCTAAAGGCATATGGAATTGCATATTGGGTATTGGAAAAGGGAGTTGAAATTCAATGGCTATTAAACTACCGTGGAGGAAGCTATCTAATGCCATACAATGAATTATTTGATAATGAGTGTACAATTCGTGGAGTAACTTCTATGGTTTTAACTGATGTTCAGGCCTCATCCATTAGACAGCAGATAATGGAACCTGATGTTAATATGGATATTATAGATCTCCATAAAGTTCCAAAGATTGCTGTATACTCCCCCAAAAACAAGCAGCCATGGGATGATGCAGTTACCCTAGCATTAACATATGCTGAGATACCATACGATGTAGTATACGATCAAGAGGTGATCAGTGGTATGTTGCCAAGTTATGATTGGCTTCATCTTCATCACGAAGACTTTACTGGACAATATGGTAAGTTTTGGGCACATTACAGAAACTATCCCTGGTACAAGGAAGATGTTGCTGCAAACGAACAGGTTGCAGCAGAATTAGGATTCACAAAAGTAAGTGAACTAAAGCTTGCTGTAACAAAGAAAATAAGAGACTTTGTTCTTGGTGGTGGTTATTTATTTGCAATGTGTTCAGCCACTGACAGCTACGATGTTGCCTTGTCTGCCATAAACGTAGATATATGTGATGTAATGTTTGATGGTGATGCATTAGAATCTGGAGCCCAAGAGAAGTTGAACTATGATAATTGCATGGTCTTCAAAGATTTTACTATCGTTCAGAATGCAGGGAAATATGAAATTTCTAATATTGATGTAACAGAAACACGTCCAAAGTCATTAAGGGAGGGAAATGATTTCTTCATGCTCTTTGATTTCTCTGCAAAATGGGATCATATACCCACAATATTATGCCAGAATCATAATAGAATAATAAATGGTTTTATGGGTCAAACAACAGCATTCAATAAGGACTTAATACAATCAGATGTTGTTATAATGGGCGAAAACAAATCAGCTAACGAAGCCAGATATATACATGGCGAGTTTGGCAAAGGTTTTTGGACATTCTATGGTGGCCATGATCCTGAAGATTACAAACATCGTATAGGAGATCCACAAACAGATCTAAACCTGTACCCAAACTCTCCAGGCTACCGTTTGATTCTCAACAATGTTCTTTTCCCAGCAGCCAAAAAGAAAAAACGCAAAACCTAGTTCCTAATTTTATATCGCTCATACTATTAGTTACCCAAATTGAAACTATATGCGATATTAAGTATTATTCAAGGTTGATTATTTGTATTTTTAAGCTCTAAACAAACAGCAAATGCTAAATATATACTTTTGGGCCTTGATATTCATCATTATGAGCTCCATTGACCTAATTGGTCAAACCTCAACTAAAATGTCTTTGGAGAACGCCACAGCATTTCAAAAAGGAACAAGATCAAATGATGGAGAACCAGGACCAAATTACTGGCAAAATCATGCTGATTACAAAATTGATGTAGAATTACTCACTGACAAGAGTATGCTTAGAGCAAAAGGTACAATAACTTATCATAATGACAGCCCTGACACACTAGATAAATTGGTGTTAAGGCTATATCCGGATATTTATAAAAAAGGTAATGCAAGGTCGTGGCCAGTTGCACCAGATGACCTGAACGATGGAACAATTATCAAAGAGTTAGCCATAAATGGAAATAGTATTAACGTCAATGATTCTAGAATTGTTAGAAGGTCTGCTACGAATCTTTTCATTAACCTTGAGTCTCTTCTAATTCCATCCGATTCCTTAAAGGTAGACATGAGCTGGGAACTTTTCATTCCTGAAACCCAAACCATAAGGATGGGAAACTATGGTAATAATAGGTTGTTCATAGCTTACTGGTACCCCCAAATAGCTGTTTATGATGACATAGATGGATGGGATATACTAGAATATTTTGGAACTGTTGAATTCTACAATGATTTCAATAACTATGAGGTTAACATTACTTCCCCCCCATATTTTACGATATGGGCCACAGGTAATTTGATTAATATGAATGATATTTACACAGAAAAAGTAATTAGAAATCACACTAAAGCTTCAACATCATCTGATATTATCAACATATTCACTATTGATGACTGCAGAGAGAATAGAGTTCTTAAAAAAACAGGCAAAAATATTTGGAACTTTGTAGCCAATGATGTTCCAGATTTCACATTTGCAGCATCATTGGAGTCCAATTGGGATGCTGCATCCACAATTGCAGATAAGCAAACAAATAGACGAGTTCTGGTTGATGCTGTATATCCCGATTCTATTAATACTTTTGATAAGGCTGTATATTATGGCTTAAAAAGTGTAAACTTTATGGTAGATAGCCTTCCTGGTTACCCCTTCCCTTATTCCCATATTACATCATTCTGTAATGGCGAAAATGGTGGTGGAATGGAATCACCCATGATGGTAAATGAAGGTGATCCCTCTGATGACGGGTCAGCCATGAGTTTAATTTTTCATGAAATACTTCACACTTATTTCCCATTTTACATGGGTATAAATGAACGTAAATACGCATGGATGGATGAAGGGTGGGCATCCTGGCTTTCATATGGTATTGCTGATGACCTTGCTCCCGACTATAATTATCTTAGCAGGGTGTCAGCATCCTTTGAAAATATAAGCGGCAAGGAGAAAGAGGTACCTCTTATGTTTCTATCATATCAAATCAAAGACTATCAATCTTATCGTTCTCACTCATATTCTAGATCGGCACTGGCATATGCCTACTTAAGAAATGCCTTAGGCGATAGTGTTTTTAAATCTGCTGTCTATTCTTTTATTGATCGTTGGCACAATAAACATCCTGGGCCCTATGACTTTTTCAACACCTTTGAAAATATATCTGGGCAGGATCTAGACTGGTTCTTCACACCCTGGTTTTTTGATAGAGTATACGCAGACATTGGAATAAAAAAAGTAACATTTGACAACAAAGTTGTTGTGGAAAACAATGGAGGACTACCTCTACCAATATACTTGAGTTGTACATACCTTGATGACACAAAAGAAACCTTTTACAGGAATGCATCTGTATGGAAGAATGGAGATAGGGGTGTAATATTTCAGCTCAATAAAGATAAAAAGCCCAAAAGAATAATTGTTGGCAATGATATTGTTCCTGATGTTATCAGGGAAAATAATGAAATTATATTTGAATAATTGTGCAACTTAGAGATTGTATTATTTGTCAATCTCATATAAATAAAAGCAAAACAACCTTAAACCATGAAGATAATACTAACCATAGTTGTTATAATGTTTATAACATGCGCGGGTTCGGCACAAATTGCACCCGACAAGTACTTTGTCCAGTTCACAGACAAAGAAAATTCACCATACACAATCAGTAACCCTAGTGAATTTCTAACCCAAAGAGCCCTTGATAGAAGATATAGGTTCGGCATTCCAATTTCAATGAATGATATTCCTGTAAATACCAGTTATTTGCAGGGCGTTTCTGATGTTGGAGTAGAAATACTAAATCCATCTCGTTGGCTAAATGGTGTTACTATTTTCACAACTAACGATTCTCTTATATCTATAATTGAAGCATTACCATATGTTAATAATACCCTTAAAATAGGTAGCACTAAGTCTAGTAATTCATCAAAATTTAATAATTTGGTTAGAGATGAACCAACAAGAAATGATGGGTTAAAATCCTCAAGCACTATGGATTACGGACTTTCATATGGTCAAATAGATCAATTAAATGGTATAGACCTTCATGACAAAGGTTTTAAAGGAGAGGGTATGGTTATAGCTGTGCTGGATGCAGGTTTCACTGGTGTATTGGAGCACCCTGTGTTTGAGTACTTACGTGATAATAATAAAATCCTAGGCACCAAAGATTTTGTTTACAAAGGCGGAGATGTATATGTTGGCCATGAGCACGGCTCTATGGTTCTTTCATGCATGGGGGCCTATTTACCGGAGGAAATGATAGGAACATCACCAGAAGCAAATTATTGGCTACTAAGATCCGAAGAGGGACCACTTGAAAATATAATAGAAGAATATAATTGGGTTAGCGCAGCTGAATTTGCAGATAGTGTTGGTGCAGATGTAATAAACAGTTCACTAAGTTATTTTGAATTTGATATGCCAGAATGGTCATACGATTATCCTGATATGGATGGTAATACTGCAATTTCAACTATTGGAGCAGATATTGCTTCATCAAAGGGAATGATCGTTTGTAATAGTGCTGGAAACTCAGGTTACCTTGTTGGTGCTCCTGCTGATGGAGACAGTGTTATGACAGTTGGAGCAGTTGACATAAATGGAGACAGAGCTGGATTTAGTTCCATAGGGCCAACAGCAGATGGAAGAATAAAGCCTAATATTATGGCCTGTGGCGCAGGTGCTACAATCGCAGTTGGAAACTCAGGAATTTCAACAAGTGGTTATGGAACATCATTTTCTTCGCCCATTTTAGCAGGAATGATAACATGCTTATGGCAATCGCATCCTGAAATGACAGCACTAGAAGTAATGGAATCTGTTATGGAAAGTGGGTCATTCTCAAAATTCCCTGATAACTACATGGGATGGGGTATTCCAGACTTCTCGAGTGCAGACTCCATTTTAACCTCGATAAACCCGCAAATAAATATAAACTCATTTGTTTCAGTTGGACCAAGTCCATTTAAAGACCAGCTTCGTGTAGTAGTTGATACAGATAGTTCTGAAATAATAAATCTAGAACTAATTAATCTAGCAGGAAATACTATCATGAAAATGGGATACGAGATATCCAAGTCAAACAATAATATATTTATCAATTCAGGATTATCAGAACTCACTCAGGGAATATATTTCTTAAAGATTATATCCAAAAAGAGAATCCAAACTATTAAAATACTCAAAAGCTAAATTAATCAATGGGTTACTTACTTCTATGACAATAAAATAAGTTATAACTATACCATTTTCAATATATATAGGCTTTTTGTGGTTATCAACAAAAATTACGATTTATTAACAAAAGATTATAGAACCCCATAAAAGTTACATTAATTTTTAACTTTGACAGAGTAATTTATTCATAATCTGAATAGAATAATTAGTTAACATAATTTGTTCAAAATCTGGAGATTTTTATGCAGGAGAAAGATAAATTTGAAAAGAGAGATGATCTTTTTTCTCAGGTAGTTAGAGCAGGAAAACGCACATATTTTTTTGATGTTAAAGCAACACGTGCCAATCAGCAATATTTAACAATTACTGAAAGCAAGAGGCGTTTTAGTGAAGAGCAAGGTAAATTTTTTTATGAAAAGCACAAGGTTTTTTTATATGGAGAAGACTTTGATAAATTTAAGGATGGATTAAATGCAGCAATTGATTTTATTGAGTCTGGAAGCGATAATTCTGAGTTAGTAATAGAAGAAGCTAAACCAGATGAAGAAATCAGCAGCACTGTTGATGTTAGCTTTGAAGATCTTGGCCAGGATACCGAATCCTAAGTTAAGAGTATTTTTCATGGTTAAATCTTATTCATTGCCATCACAATGGATTGTTCAGTAAGTCTTAAAAAAAACGTATAAATCTGTAAATGAATAATAGTTTATTATGGGTAAAACTATTTCAGTAGCAAACCAAAAGGGAGGTGTTGGTAAAACAACAACGGCAATAAATCTTGCCGCCAGTCTTGCTATTCTTGAATACAAAACTCTTATTGTTGATGCCGATCCGCAGGCAAACGCAACCTCAGGTACAGGATTTGATCCAAAACAAATTCAGGCTAGCATTTACGAATGTATCATTGATGATTTGAATGTTGAAAATGTAATTCTAAGCACAAAAACACCAAATCTTGATTTACTTCCTGCACACATAGATCTTGTGGGTGCAGAAATAGAAATAATCAACATGCCAGGAAGAGAAAAATTAATGGCAAACGTTCTTGAGAAAGTAAAACATAAGTATGATTTTATAATAATTGACTGTTCTCCTTCACTGGGGCTAATTACAGTTAACTCTTTAGCCGCTTCTGACTCAGTAATAGTACCTGTTCAGTGCGAATATTTCGCTTTGGAAGGGCTTGGTAAACTATTAAATACAATTAAGATTGTACAAAGTCGCTTAAATGATAAACTTGATATCGAAGGGATCCTATTAACGATGTTTGATTCCAGACTAAGGCTTTCTAAGCAGGTGGTTGAAGAAGTGAAAACACACTTCCAACAAATGGTATTTAACACAATCATTAATCGTAACACCAAACTTGGAGAGGCTCCTAGTTTTGGAGACTCAATAATAATGCATGATGCAGCAAGTACGGGTGCAATAAATTATCTAAACTTGGCAAGAGAAGTACTCCAAAAAAACGATTTGACAGTGATGAATAATGCTGATAAAATTATAAATGAGTAACAAAGGTAAAAAGAGGGCTTTGGGAAGAGGACTTGATTCAATATTATCAAGCCCAGATACGGATATTACATCCGTAGATATATCTGGAGAGTATGTTGCTGGAGCCATTGCTGATTTGGAAATAAGTAAAATTGAAACAAACCCTTTTCAGCCTCGAACTGAGTTTCATGAAATGATGCTAAGAGAATTATCAGCCTCAATAAAAATTCAAGGTATAATCCAACCGATTACAGTCCGTAAGATGGGTTATGATCAATATCAGATAATATCTGGTGAAAGAAGGTTTAGAGCATCGCAGATGGCTGGTATTAAAAAGATTCCTGCCTTCATAAGAGTTGCTAATGATGAGCAAATGTTGGAACTCGCATTAATCGAAAATATTCATAGAGAAGATCTAAATGCCATTGAGATAGCAATAAGCTATCAAAGATTGATAGACGAAATTGACCTTACTCAGGAAAAGCTAAGTGAAAAGGTTGGGAAGAGCAGGTCTGCCATTTCAAATTTCTTAAGATTACTCAAGCTTCCGCCAGAATTACAAATAGCCCTTAGAGATAAATTTATTTCAATGGGACATGCTAGAGCTCTTATAACAATACCAGATAAGAAAACACAAAAGCGTATCTTGAAAAATATTGTTGATGGAGGTTTAAATGTGCGGCAGACTGAAGAGATTGTAAGAAATATCATGGCGCCAGTAAGTATTACAAAGAAAAAACAATTATCAATTCCAGAGAAGTTTAAAGCTGTTCCCGCCAACCTAAGTACAAAACTTGGAACTAAAGTAAATCTTAGAAGAAATAATAATGGTGAAGGCACCATCGTTATTACCTTTAAGAGTGATAAAGATCTAGATAAGATAATCTCAATTATCGAGGGCTCTAAGTAGAAGTTTATTATGTTAATCAAAAATATTCTTATAGGTATTTTAATATTCGGATTAGGTTGTGCTAAGTTCAGCAATGTTCAAGGACAAACCTCAACTGACACAATAATTGAAAAAAAGCATTCCCCCAAGAAAGCAACGTATTTATCTTTAATACCAGGTGCTGGTCAAATTTATAATAAGAAATACTGGAAACTACCAATTGTATACGCAGGTTTTGGAGTTACTGGATATTTTGCATTATGGAATAGAAATGGTTACCTCGAATACAGTGATGCTTACATATGCAAGGTTGAAGAAGAACAACAGAGTGGATATGAATGTGATAATGAAATTGCACAAAAATATTCTGCAGATCAAATTAAATCCGTGAGAGATCAGTATAGAAGAGACATGGAGTTTTCATTCATACTAATGGGCCTATGGTATATATTACAAATATTAGATGCAACTGTTGACGCACATCTTTATTATTGGGATGTAAACGAAAACCTTAGTGTTAGAGTACAACCAATTATAAAGCAACAGGTTGTGCATCAGGCTGCATACATGTCACCTGGATTGCCTGCTCACAACGGTATAAGAATTTCTGTCAACTTTTAATTAAATACTTAATTATTATGGATATAATTATTTCAGGCTATGGCCGAATGGGCAAAGAAGTCGAAAAGATATGCAAACAAAGGAACCATAATATTATTGCAATAATAGATAATAGAGATCAGTGGAACACTCTATCATTAACCAACACCACCGCTGTAATTATAGACTTCAGCTTACCAAACTCAGCAATAGAAAATATATCAAGAGCATTTGAGCTAAACATCCCAATAGTAACAGGAACTACCGGATGGTATGATAAATTCGAAAGTATATCCGAATTGTGCAGTACAAATAATGGAACATTGTTTTATGCCCCTAACTTTAGTATAGGTGTTAATATTTTTTCCCAGGTTAATAAATATTTGGCTAAAATCATGAATGGGCTTTATGAATATCAAGTTAAAATAATTGAAACCCACCACAAACACAAAATTGATTCACCCAGCGGAACGGCTATTTCAACTGCCAACGGTATATTGGGTATGAGCAACAGTCTTAATTCATGGTCGCTCAACAAAGAAGAACCCAATTCAATTACAATTTATTCATCAAGAGAAGGTGAAGTAACTGGTAAGCATGAAGTTGTATATGAATCACCTGTTGATATAATTTCATTGTTACACGATGCTAAGAATAGATCTGGATTTGCAATTGGAGCAGTTATGGCAGCAGAGTTTATTAAAGAAAAGAAAGGAATCTTCAATATGGAAGACATAATGAGGTCTTTAGAATAATAATTACATTATATCAACTAAAATGAACACAATAACCATATTCATAACAAAGATGTTATTCATTGCATTCATGATCTTAATTGTTTCATGTGGGGTTTCAAATAAAAGCGCAAATAAAAATATCCCTGCAAAGGAATATTGTGAGTTCCTAAACTTTACAAATGCCCAATACTCTGATTTGGAATCTGACTATTATACAATCGACTCATTGTTTATTGATAACGATTGCCTAAATGTTTGGGTAAGTTATAGTGGTGGATGTGGGAATTCCGAATTTAAATTATTCTACAATGATTTACTAATGAATTCAATGCCCCCGAAGGTAAATCTTCTTCTTCAGCTTGATGATGATGATAATTGCAGAGCAATAGTACAGCAAAAACTGTATTTCAACCTAAGTTTCTTCACAGAGTATGCTAACAATGGAGGGATAGTTCTGCGAATGGCAGGCACAGATGCAAGTGTAACTTACTCTTATTAGAGGGACTGCAGTGCGATTACAAATATATTACTACTCATGCAATTTTAGACTTATATAAATAATACTCGCATCTCCTTTAATTATTACTTTTGCACACTAAATAATTAAGAATAATTAACGCGAACATATGTGTAATGAATCTACCTTTGCTCATATAAATATTTATTAATAGATAAATCATGTTACAACTAATATTTCTGATACCCTTATTGTTTACAATACCAACCATCTTTGCATGGAAAATATTTGAGAAAGCTGGTAGAAAAGGTTGGGAAACTCTTGTGCCCTATTATAATTTGTTTGTCTTCCTAAAAATCATCAAAAAACCAATGTGGTGGATGGTCCTTCTATTTTTTCCATTCCTAAATGTATTCATGTATTTGCTTATGTTAGTTGAGATTGTGAAGTGCTTCAAAAAATTCAGCTTATTGGAGCAACTGTTTGTTGTAATACTTCCATTCATATACCTACCCTACCTTGGCTGGAGCAAAAAAGAGTCTTTTGTTGATCCTGAGAACCGTCCGAAGATGAAAAAATCATTTTTACGTGAATGGACCGATGCTATTATATTTGCCGTTGTTGCTGCTACTATCATAAGAACATTTCTTCTTGAAGCATATACAATACCTACATCCTCAATGGAAAAATCCCTACTGGTAGGAGATTATCTTTTTGTAAGTAAGATAACTTATGGGCCTAAAGTTCCTAACACTCCATTATCGTTTCCTTTTGTTCATCACACACTACCTGCTACTGAAAGCACAAAGTCTTATTTGGAATGGATAAAGTTTCCATTTTATCGTTTTGCTGGATTTAAGAATGTTGAGCATAATGATGCAGTAGTTTTTAACTATCCGGCGGGAGATACTGTTTCAACTCGTTTTCAGAGTAATATTAGTTATTATACTCTGGTAAATGAATATGGCAGAGATAGGGTTTGGAGTGACAAAAGAAATTTTGGAGATATCGTTGTTAGGCCTGTTGATAAGCGGGAAAATTATGTGAAGCGATGCATAGGATTACCTGGAGATACCTTGAGTATTATTAATAGACAGGTTTACTTAAATGGAAAAAAAGCCAATAATCCTGAAAAATTACAATATCAATATAAGATTACAACTAATGGTAGTAGTATTAATCCTAAAATTCTTGACAAGTACGATATAACTGAAACATTTAGAGGTAACAAACCCGGAGAATTTATCCTCATACTTACGGAAGAATCCAAAAATGAAATAGAAAAGCTTCCAATAATTACAAGCATTGAGGTATTTAATGAGTCTCCTGGGGTTTGGAAGCCTGAAATATTTCCAAATGACTCATCCTATAAATGGAATAGAGATAACTTCGGACCGCTATACATACCTGCTAAGAATGTTCCAATTGAACTTAATATTAAAAACCTTCCTCTCTACCAAAGGATAATTACCACTTATGAAGGAAATACACTCGAAATAGTTAACAACAAAATAATTATAAATGGAAAGGAAGTCAGCAGTTATTCTCCTAAATATGATTATTTCTGGATGATGGGAGACAATAGACATAATTCTGCGGACTCACGATATTGGGGATTTGTACCAGAGGACCATATTGTAGGTAGAGCAGAATTCATATGGTTATCTCTTGATCAAAATAAATCACTTTTAGATGGTAAGATTAGATGGAATAGGCTGTTTTCGATCGTAAACTAACAATTAAAGCTAATTTTTAGTTGATAACATAATGCTATATATTTTTTTAAAATATTAATTTACATTAATTTAGTTTTCGATTTTTATAACTATAATCGGTATATTTAGAAAATGAACGATGAATTTAGATGGATAGAGGATGGAGACATCAATGATCTCATAAGCAGATTTGAAAAAATGCTAGGATCCCAAATGCATTTATTTTTTGATGTAAATGAATTTGAGGCTCTTGTTGATTATTTCATAGACTTCCAAGAATTTGACAAAGCTGAAATAGCAATTGAATCAGCTCTGCAGCAACACCCATCCGTAAGTTCTTTCATCATAAGAAAAGCTAAACTTCAAGCTCTTAATGGGAAATACTACGAAGCCCTTGAAGAATTAAATCAAACTGAGCTTCTAGAACCGGCTAGTGATGAACTATATATTTCAAAAGCTGAGATATACAGCATGATGAATAAACATGAACTGGCCATTGAACAATACAATAAGGCTATTCCTCTATCGGAAAATCCAGAGGATATATATTCAGTTATTGCGTTTGAATACGAAAACCTAAATGACTACCCCAACGCCATAAAAAACCTAAAAAAAGCACTTGCACTCAAGCCCGAGTCAGAAAATATCATACATGAGATTGCTTTCTTCTTTGATATAACCAATCGTGAGGAAGAAGCCATAAAATTCTTTAAAGATTTTATTGATACCAACCCATACTCTAAGGTTGGATGGTTTAATCTTGGAATATTTTACAATCAACTAGAACTTTTTGAGAAGGCCATTGAAGCATACGAATATACACTCGCAATTGATGATAAGTTTTCTTCTGCATACTTTAATATTGCCAACTCACTTTCAGGCATGCAAAGATACACTGAAGCTATAAGATATTATAAAGAAACCTTTAAATACGAAGCTCCAGAACCAATAACTTACTACTACATCGGAGAATCATACGAGCAAATTAATGATTTACGAAATGCCATGCGATACTTCAATAAAGCATTGGAGATAAGCGACTCGTTAGCAGATGCATGGGCAGGCTTAGGTAGAGTTTTTATTGCCCAAGACAATGACATCACTGCCATTAACTACTATGAAAAAGCTGTTGAGATCATGCCTGGAAATACAGAATATAAGTTTGATCTGGCAATGATTCATATGAAAAATACAAACTATGAAACTGCAATTTCCCTATTCGATAAAATAACCAAATTAGATCCATATAATATCGAATCATGGATAAATCAATCTGCATGTGTATTTGCTCTTGAAGATGTTGATGGTGCAATTGAGATTATTGAGGAGGCTATCACAACTAATAAAGAGAATGCATTATTATGGTATCGTCTTGCTGGTTATTTGCATGTATCTGGTAAGGTTCAGCAGGCTTATTTTTATATTGAATCAGCATTGAAGCTGAACCATGAACAGCATACAGAACTCTTAGATTTAATACCTCATCTATATAGCGATACCCGATTTATTGAGTTACTGGGTGTTTATAAAGATAACGGGTAAATTTATTCGCTATATAATATTTAGTCCTATGAATGATAGCAATGTAAAAGATCACTCTTTTTACTATCAAGAGCAAGTTGAATATTTTAGTAATGGGAATACTAAACCCATTCAGAATAGGGTAAATACACTACTAAAGTTATATAATCTGTTCAAAGAAAATGAATCTAATATTTATTCAGCACTCAATAAAGATCTTGGAAAATCAAATTTTGAATCATATGCCACAGAGTTAGGTATTGTTCTTAATGAAATTAAGTACCACATAAGAAACATAAAGTCATGGTCATCTCCAACCCATTCTGCAAATCCCATAACAAACTTTCCGGCCACAAGTTATACAGTTTATGAACCACTGGGCAATGTTCTTATAATTGCACCATGGAATTATCCATTTCAATTACTTATGACACCTCTTATTGGTGCTATATCAGCCGGTAATACAGCAATACTTAAACCTTCGGAGATATCTTCTAATTCATCCAAACTTGTTAAGGATATTATAAATAATAACTTTGATCCTGGTTTAATAAAGGTGGTTGAGGGTGATAAATATATAACTCAAGATCTGTTGACATTTAACTTTAATCATATTTTCTTCACTGGAAGTACAGAAGTAGGTAAAATAATATATAAATCTGCTGCAGAAAAAATGATTCCAGTTACCCTCGAACTTGGTGGGAAATCACCGTGCATAGTAGACTCAAAAATAAATCTGCAATTAGCGGCAAAAAGAATCATTTGGGGCAAACTAATTAACGCTGGCCAAACATGTATTGCGCCTGACTACATACTTGTTAATAAAGAGGTAAAAAGCAAACTGATTAATGAGTTAATATTAGCAATAATCAACTTTTATGGCAATGACGCATCTCTTAGTAAAGATTATCCACGCATAATAAATGAATCTAATGTACTGCGTTTGTCAAACCTCACAGATAATACTAAAATTGTATACGGAGGCAAGTATAATACCGAGGAGTGTTATTTTGAACCAACATTAATAGATAATGTTGATATAAACTCTCCAATTATGAGCCAAGAAATATTTGGTCCCATACTACCCATTATTACTTATGACACACTTGACCAAGCAATAGATATAGTTAAGTCCAAGGAGAAACCTCTTGCACTTTATTTCTTTTCTAATTGTAAACAAAATCAGAATAGGATATTAAATGAAATAAGCTGTGGAGGGGTAACAATAAATGATACTATAGTGCACTTTGTGAGTAATAAGCTTCCTTTTGGAGGTATTGGAAATAGCGGAATAGGCAAGTATCATGGTAAATACTCATTCTTAACCTTTTCAAATCAAAAGCCTGTTGTTCGAAAGAAAACTTGGCTTGATATACCAATAAGGTATGCGCCATTTAAGAGTAAGCTAAAAATAGTAAAAATGCTATTGGGCTAGTTTGTATAGGTCATCTCAAGTCTATGGTATTCCCATATACTTATGACTTTGAAGAGACATTCGCCATTGTGGATTATTCATTATGTATTCCGTAAGAATAGGCATTATATCATCGGCAACGCTCCATTCTGGCTGAAGAAAAAGAAGAGCATCATTATTTACAAGCTCAGCATTTCTTTCTGCCCATTCAAGATCTCCTTTATGCTGGATAATAACCTTTAGCTCATGTGCGCGTTCATAAATATTGCCCTTTGGTGGAGAGTACTTTTTTGGAGATAAGCAAATCCAATCCCAGCTACCTGACAAGGGGTGTGCACCCGAGGTTTCTATCATCGTCAAAATATCATTTTCCTTGAGCTTATTTGTAAAATAATCAAGGGGGTATAAAGAGGGCTCACCACCAGTTACAACAACAGTATCCGCACTATTTGCTTTAATATTTAAAATAACACTAGCAACATCTTTAGGTGGAAATAAATCCTCATTCCAAGATTCCTTAATATCGCACCAAGAACAGCCAACATCACAACCACCCAACCTAACAAAGTAGGCAGCCCTTCCCATGTTATAGCCTTCTCCTTGCAGGGTGTAAAATTCTTCCATTATGGGTAGAATCTTGCCACCTTTTAAAATGTCACTATCTTTTGCCATCTATATTTTAATAAATTTTTTCTCAACAACGTGATTTGGAGAATACATCCTTATAAAGTAGACTCCATCTTTATAATTACTTACCTTAAGCTTAACCTTAGCTCTACCCGATTTCTTACTCATGGTTATGTTATTATCAGATATTTTATTACCCAAGGAATCATATATCTCTAACTGATACAAACCAATAGGTAAACCTGTTATATTAATTGTAAGTTTACCTGTATTAATTGGATTTGGACTTAATGAGAAGTCAAATATACCCTCATACTCCTCTCCCACTCCAGATGGAGAAGATGACGTCCATATGCTAGAGTTGAAATCATATGCAGATTGCGAAAAAAGCGCATTACCTTCGGATGTCAGCACTTCATTTCTTCCCAGTGTATAACATACTGCTTCTGTTTGGCTTGCCAAAATATTAGGCATATCTATGCGGCGCTTATTTCCATTTAAATAATTATTTCCATCATAATCAAAAAGCAACCATATAAAAGGAACATATGTTTGATTCACATATCCCACAAGTGTTATTTCTTTACTCTCAACATTTAAATCAGCACCAGTAATTAAGCCCTTAGAATCAAAACTTGATACTAATTGAGCTGTATATTCGCCAGATGATTTTGGTAGGTTATACAGCTTACATCTTTGATCACCACGATTCTTTGAGAAAAGGTATAATGAATCATCCTTTGCTATAAATGCTTCACAATCATAATTATGATTCTTGGATATCTTTTCTTTTCCAGAGTAATCAGAGTATGAAAACCATATTTTTTCAGCAGTTACATAATCATTACCCGTAAGAGGAATATCTGATAAACTTACCTTGTAAATCACCAAGTCATCTCTGGTTCCAGCATTATTTCCAAAATCACCAATGTAAATATGGTCAGCATCCATGGCAAGTGACTCCCAATCAATATTTTGAGCATTACTTACAGTTATTCTTTGAACAATCTCTCCACTAATTGTATCAAAAGCATAAAGAGCCGGCAATCCTCCACTATCGTTTATGGTCCATAATTTTCCATTAAAAAATGCTAATCCAGAGGTTTCGTCCAGTTCCGAGGGTAATAGATACCTCAATGGTGGATTAAATAATGTAATATTATAATCACAAGAACCATCATTTATTGTAGCTTCTGAATTATAATTATTTGCTCTGGGGTCCGTACATCCGCTTATTTGAGAATAAGATGTTTTAGATATGGTAAATGCAAAAAATGCAACAATAAAATATTTTATTTTCATAACCTAAAAATACAAAAGTTAAAGAGGCTATCTAAATGACAACCTTTAATTGTAAAAATGATTGATTATACTTTTATTACAACTACCTGCGACTTTGTTTAAAAGATTGCAGGGTGTTTTTTAGTAGCATCGCAATGGTCATTGGCCCAACACCTCCAGGCACTGGTGTTATAGCAGATACTTTCTCGCTAACCCCTTCGTATTCGACGTCACCCACCAGTATATACCCTTTTTCATTATCTGCAGGTATTCTATGGATTCCAACATCTATTACAACTGCACCATCCTTTACCATATCAGCTGTAACAAATTGAGGAACGCCAATGGCACACATTAATATATCTGCCTGCTTAGTGATTTCTTTTAGGTTTTTGGTTCTGCTATGACAAACAGTTACCGTTGAGTTACCCGGGTCAGTTTTTTTTGACATAAGCATACTAAGTGGAGCACCAACAATATTAGACCTACCCAAAACAACACAATGCTTACCATCTGTTTTAATCTTGTTTCTTTTAAGTAATTCCATTACGCCAGCAGGCGTTGCTGAAACAAATGTTTCCTGACCTATTGACATTTTACCAACATTAAGAGGATGAAAACCATCCACATCCTTTCTAGGATCAATGCTTTCAATTACTTTATTTACATTTATGTGATTAGGTAATGGAAGTTGAACTATTACCCCATTAATTTCATCATCCTTATTGATAAAATCAATGACTTCAAGCAATTCTTCCTCTGTAGTTTCTTTGGGATACTTGTATACAGAAGAAGTTATGCCAACAGCTTTCGCAGCCCTCTCCTTACTGGCTACATATGTTTGACTAGCAGGATCTTCACCAACGATAATGGCAACCAAATGCGGAGACTTGTCTTCATTATCAATAAATTCGGCTACCTCTGCCTTTATTTCATCTTTAACTTGTTTCGCACATGCCTTACCGTCTATTACTATTGCACTCATCTATTAAAACTTTATATTATCTCTTTAATTGATTCATCATATTAGCCATCTTTCGACCTCCACCGGATGTCATCATTTTCATCATTTTACTTGTTTCTGAAAACTGCTTGATTAGCCTATTTACTTCTTGAATATCTGTACCTGCGCCGATTGCTATCCGCTTGCGCCGTGAGCCATTGAGAATTTTTGGATTTTCACGCTCATCCATTGTCATTGAATATATAATAGCTTCAATTCCTTTGAAGGCATCATCATCAATATCTGCATCCTTAATAGCTTTACCTACGCCTGGAATCATTCCCATTAAATCCTTTACATTACCCATTTTCTTTATTTGCTGGATCTGCTTAAGAAAATCATTGAAGTTAAACTGATTTTTTGCAATCTTCTTTTGGAGTTTCCTAGCTTCTTCAACATCATATTGTTCCTGAGCTTTTTCTACAAGGGTAACAATATCGCCCATACCTAGTATCCTGTCAGCCATGCGAGAAGGGTGGAATAAATCAATGGCTTCCATTTTCTCACCAATACCAACAAATTTGATGGGTTTATTTACAACAGACTTTATTGTAAGTGCTGCACCACCTCTGGTATCTCCATCTAACTTGGTAAGCACAACGCCATCAAAATCCAACCTATCATTAAATGCTTTTGCTGTATTTACAGCATCTTGCCCTGTCATTGCATCAACTACAAATAGTATCTCATCAGGGCCTATTGCTTTCTTAACAGATGAAATTTCATTCATCATCTCCTCGTCTACAGCAAGGCGACCTGCAGTATCAACAATTACTATATTATTACTATTACTTTTTGCATGCTTAATTGCATTTTTCGCAATGTCAACAGGGCTCTTGTTACCTTCTTCACTATAGACTTCGACTCCAATTTGTTCACCTAAAACTTTTAACTGCTCAATAGCTGCTGGTCTGTATACATCACCAGCCACCATAAGAGGAGATTTACCTTGTTTGGTCTTTAAGTAATTTGCAAGTTTTGCAGAAAAGGTAGTTTTACCAGAACCCTGTAGACCAGCAATTAATATAATAGCTGGATTACCCTTAAGGTTAATATCCTCTTGCTCTCCACCCATAAGCTCAGCCAACTCATCATGAACTATCTTAGTCATAAGTTCACCAGGCTTAACTGCAGTAAGAACATTTGCACCAAGAGCTTTCTCCTTAACTTCTGAAGTGAAATTTTTAGCTATTTTAAAGCTAACATCAGCCTCAATAAGTGCCTTACGAATTTCCTTTATAGACTCAGCGACATTAATTTCGGTAATCCTACCTTGTCCTTTTAGTATTTTAAATGACCGATCTAGCCTGTCGGTTAATCCTTCAAACATATAGCAATAATTTTAGCTGGCAAAAATAATAAAGATTGATGAGTTAACGAGCTATTTGATTAACTCATAGATACTTTTTATGAAAAACTACTTAAGTTTATGAACATTTACTGTATTTAAAATAAAATTCAGTAATAATTTTTGGTAATTATTTTATCTTCTTAAGAAATAATCATTCATATAATTACCTAAGGTACTGTAGAACTTAAACCTAGACCTAGATTCTAGTATTACAAGGGAATTTTTATTAATAATGATTATATAGCAAAAAATCCTGTTGGAGAAATATCCAACAGGATTCAAAGAAATAAAATATCATTGTTACCTAATGTTTTATCATCAGTCTGCTAACTCCATAGTTCATATCTGAACTAATCACTACTGTATAAATACCATCTGGATAGTTAGATGCAGAAATTGTAGCTTTAAAGATATCTCCTTTCATATTAAAATCTTGACTGAAAACAACTTTCCCATCTAGGCTAATCACTTTTACCACAATATTATCGCTGACAATGTCATCAGTCTTTATGGTAAAATAGTTGCTTGTCGGATTTGGAATGAGACTAAAACCTATACTTGTTAATGAATTTTCTCCTACTGAAGAACAATCCAATACTTCTAATGAAACATCAGAAACCACAACTTCAGAACATGGGTATTCTGGGTAAACAGATAGTGTTAAAATTACATTACCTACAGCTCCATCATTGTTTCCAGGGTTATAATCTGTGTAGAGTGAGGTATTATCTACAAATGATCCATCTCCGTTCGATGTCCACATTAATGAAGTGTAATTTTCAGCATATCCATCAACTGTGAACGAACCATCTTTACAAACAGAACCACTATTTCCTGCATTGGCAAATGCATTTGGAGAAATTCCCAATTCTACTTCATCAAAACCCATCTCGCAGCCATCAATAAAATATGCTGTAAGCGTAAGTGTAGCTCCATTATTAACTATATCTTCTGTACCAGGAGTATATATTGTTGATACGGCATTTGAATCCTCAAATTCACCATCTCCTGAAGTAGTCCATTCATGCGATGTTGATTCTTCAACAGAACCTGTAACTGATACTGGCATACCTGCGCAAGAACTCATATCCTCACCTGCATTGATAGTTGGCATAGGGTCTATTAACAATGTTAATTGGTCAAGTTCTGGTGTAGCGCATGGTGCTATTGGAAATGCTGTAAGTGTAATAACCACATTGCCAATATTCATATCATCTTCACCAGGTGTATAAACAGGATTAGAAATGGTTATATCATCAAAAGTACCATCACCACTTGTTGACCATTCCATACCTTCATTATTTTGAACAATTCCTTCCAATTGGTAGGGCATATTACCACAGGTTATACCATCATCACCTGCATCTGAAAGGGGTGCAGTGGCAAACGAAATAATCATATCATCCTTTGCATCATCAACACATGGAGCGATTGGACTTACAACAAGACTTACTTTAACCTGGCCATCTTCAATATCACCAGACCCTGGAGTATAAACTGCATCTAATAATGAAGGATCATCAAATGAGCCATCTCCTCTGGTTATCCATGTATGAGAACCATAGTTCTCCGCATAACCATCAAGCTGAGCAGAAGCCTCTCCACATATTACAAAATCATCCCCTGCATCTGAAATGGGTGAACTGACAATATTAACGGACATAATATCACTCACAGAATCTGTTGATGGTGCAATCCCATATGCTGTTAACTCTAATATTACAGATCCATTCTCAATATCAGATGTTCCAAGGGTGTAAACTGGATCCAAAAGAGTAGGATCATTAAAAACTCCATCTCCAAAAGATCTCCATAGGCTTGATCCTATATTGTTTCCAGTTCCGTTTAGTTGAGCGTCAATAGCACCATCACAAACATCAACATCTGGACCTGCAGATACTGTAGGCAGTGATATTGTATTTGTCACTCCACTAATAATAATTGAAAAAGCCTGACTTCCACCCTCCAGAATACCATCATGATCCACAGCAACAGTATAATCACCAGGTGTAGGGTTTTCAATCCAAACAACTTCCACATTATCTACATTATTCTCACTATTATTTGTAGCTATAGAACCGGGTGATAAGGGATTTAATTTCCATGGAAAGTAAGTATTACCATTGGACGTCAATCTCAAGTCCAAATCATTAATCAGCATTGCATCTATTGGATCTAACTCTGGTGAAACTGGCTGACCCGGTAAATCTGTCCAACAAATTGTAACTTTCAAATCCTCTGTCCCATCAACAGTTAAAACCATTTCATAAATACCACTTTCACCTAAAACAACTTCATCTATTACATTAATTGTTTCATCTTCACTTATTCTTAGTGCAGCCTCTTTTGTATTCATTAATCCCCAGCCAAACTGATAATCAGGTCCGTCCTGTGGACCGGCCTCATCTGCTGTATGAATTAATAACCCCTTAACAGTTGCTGCAAGCATTTGCTCTCCAGTTCCTTTAAGATCCTCCCAATGTTGATGCAACAATACTATTGATCCTGTTGCAGAAGGTGCAGACATCGATGTACCACTAGAAGATGTGTAAGCATTATTACTCGAATTATCGCAAGAATATAAGCTAACTCCATTTGCAACAATATCAGGTTTTACACGACCATCATCCGCAGGGCCCCATGAGCTAAAAGAACTCATATTAACACTACCAGGTCCATTATAACCACCTTGTATATCCTCAACAGCACCAACCGTAAGCACGTTTTTCGAAATTCCACCATGGGCTATGCAATCATATGGACCATCTTTTGGATATTGACCTCCGTTTGGACCCTCATTGCGATCATTACCTGCAGATTTTACAATGAGGTAATAAGGAGCATTAAATGCTATCTGATCCCAATTCTTAGACTCCGAATCATAAAACCCAAATTTATAATCTTCTTGGGTACTTACACTTGGAGTACCATACCAAGTATAACCACCCCCACTCCATGACCATCCTCGGGCATAGCCATATGAGTGATTCGAAACCATGGCACCAGCTGCTGCCTCAGAGGCCATTTCTGAGTTATCAGAATTCCAGTCAAAAGCTCTCAAGTTTGCATTATAAGCCATTCCCTTAGCTGAAGACGAAACACCAGCAGCCATAATCGTGCCTGCAACATGGGTTGCATGCCAGTTAGTCCCTGTAGGATTATCGCCTTGTACAACACGGCCTCCAAATTCTGTGTGAGAAAGTCTCACTCCACCTCCGTCCCACTCTCTTGGAACCATTCCAGTTCCATCTAGTGACAAACCGGATCCTCCACCGGAATATACCTTATCTGTTGATATGGTTTTAGCTGAATTCCTATTATCAGTCTTGTAATACATTGGTATGCCTTCTTCACTGATTTTTTGAAGCTCAAAAAATACTCCCTTATCATTTTCATACATCACAGGGATATTATTCTCTTTGGCAAACTCTTCAGCGTAAGCTCTTTTTATTTGATAATCTGTAGCTTCCTTTTCAGATATTCTCATGAGCTCTTCAACATTGGTTGATATTTGAGCTGATATATTTGAAAAAACTAAAATATAGCTAACTAAAAATAAAATTCTAAATGTTAATTTTATCATGGTAGTAGTAGTTTTAATAAAATTAATAATTAATATGTTGTTGATTCTTTACTTGTTATTTATCCTAATCAGAATTTGTTTTAATATTTATGTGGTTGTATTAAAAATCGCTTTATGTTATATTACATAACTATATACCCTAGAATGGTGAACATTCTATAGGGCTGTTTGATCGTTTACTTGATGGAGCCATAAATCCTCCTGAACGTTTTTGTATCAAACCAATGTCATCAAACTCAAATATCAAACTTATCTCATGCGATGGACCAGTGAAGTTCTGATTGGAGTTTATATTCATCTCATAACTATACATAACCTTCATACGCCATTGCTCATTAAAGGGAATATTTAATCCCGCCATGGCAGTGAAAGTACTAAACTCATCGTACTCCAATGTCTGGTTCCTATACCATATACCCAAATAAACATTGGACATGTAAATATTCATACCCATGGTATACAACAACATACTTGATTGATGCTGTACCATCATACCAGGATTTAACTTAAAGCCTTGTCGCTTGGAATAATATCCCTGATCCTCTCGTATGGTAATTATAAAATCAAGATTGTAAACATATTTCCTGGGTAACTTGGCGTTAACCTCGAAAAAACTCTGATTAGGAGTAGTTAAATGATGAACAGCAGCGCCAATGGTACCCTCCAAGTCATCACTGGGCTTAAACTGGAAAATACCTCCAAAACTAAAATCAGGAAAGGATACCTTATCCCTGGCTGCACCAGGAAAATTTGTGGGGTAGATATTTCCCCAGCGTGGATCTAACTGATCTGAAAATACCAAATTATCCCAATTCAACTGCTGAGTAACAACACTGGCCAATGCTCCCAACTGAAAAATAGCATTCTTACTTATGGGTATACGAACACTGGGCATTATACCTATGGTGTTGGTCTTTAAAACTCCCTTACCTGCCAACGACTGATTGGCAATTATACCAATACCACCAGCTCCAGGTAAACTACGCTCTGCTATATCAGCACTAAAACTATAGGAATGATAATCACCTGACAATCCAGTCCACTGCCTTCGATAATTAAGACGAGACTTTAATCCCATGGTTAACCCAACATAAGCAGGATTATAATAAGTAGGATTGTTATAATATTGTGAGAAATCCAAATCCTGTGACTTACTAGTAGTTGGAAATAAAAACATGGAAACTAAAAATACCATCGTAAGCAATAATGCAAAAGGTGATCTCTTAGTGGTTTGTATTATTTCTATCATCGTTGATCTTGTTTTTTCTTTTTTATTCATAGCCATATCCTCCCTAGATAAAATTACCTTATCAATGTTATGGTTCCACTAGTACCAGTATTACCATCACCATTATCAGTACCCTTCCAGTACTCACCATCCTCAAATACAGCACTTATACGCCATATATAAGAACCTGTAGGTAAAGGCTCATCCTTGTAAGTACCATCCCAACCCTCAGCTGGAGTACCATCATTGAGCTCCGTTGATTCAAATACACGGTTACCCCAAGAACTATATATCTCTATCGTATAGGATCGTAAGTTTATACCCTTGGGCAAGAAAGTCCTAAGCTCTTGATCTGAAGAGGAAGGAATAAATGCATTGGGAACAAATAAATTCCTAAATAATAAATCATAAATCTGATGCATGGTATCAGGACAGTTATACTCATTGTAACTAACAAGCATAATATCATAACTACCATCAACCTCATACTGGTGTATAGGACTCTTCTCTGTTGTACTAACTCCATAATCATAATCAAAGTCCCAATAGTAATCAACACCACCCTGTGATAGGTTATCAAGATAAATCTGACCCTGTTGGTTAGTGTCTATTACAACAAAGTTAGTCTGTGGTATGGGCCATATATCTATATCTCTACTAGTACTATCAATACAACCATTGGCATCGGTTACTATTAAACTCGTGGTGTAGACACCTGTGGTATCATAAATAAATACAGGATCCTGATCTATGGAAGTATCTCCAGGGAATGTTCCATGACCAAAGTCCCAATACCAACTTGAGATCGAAGAACTATCATTGGTGGATTCATCCGTGAAATAAGTATAGTAACTCATACACTGCTCCTCAAAACTAAACTCAGCAGTTGGTAACTTGTAAATGGTTATGGTATCTCCTATGGTATCACTACAGGTGAACTCATTTTGAACTATAAGCTCTGGATAGTAAGTACCATAATCAGGATATACATACATGGTATCCTGCATCAATGAAGTATCAACACTGGTGTTTGGATCACCCAAATCCCAATGGTAATAAATAATAGGTGCTCCATAACTAGCAGAAGCATCATAGAACATCGTAGTATCGCCAAAACATCCATTGGTATAATCCATAATAGCTACAGGTGTCGGATTTACTCTTACCATCTTTGTTACTGTATCACTATAGGTAGTACCTCCAATGTTGGCTAATATGACAAGCTCAACAGGATAATCTCCAGCCTGAGAGAAAGTATGACAAACATACTCATCATAGGTGGTGTAATTATATGTGGTGCCATCACCAAAGTCCCAACGCCATTCTGATACCTGAGAAGTTGAGCTGGCAACGCTAGAGGTGTCTCTAAAACACATCTCATACCTAGCACATGCAGTATCAGGAATAACAAAGCCTGCAATCAAACATGGATCAACAAAAACCTGCTGCTCTATGGAATCCATACATCCATTAAAGTTCGTTATAACAAGCTTAACTATATAAGTTGAATCATTGGGTGGATACATATGAGTTGGATTCTGCAAAGTAGAGGTATTATCAGAAGAGGTTAAATCACCAAAGTCCCAATACCAACTCTGAATAAACTCCCCACCTCCCAAACTAATGTCGGTGAACTCTGTGGGGTTCTCACAACTACCCTGGTCATAAGTGAACTGTGCTGTTGGTAAAGAATCTACCATTACCTCCTTATAAATCGTGGCAACACAATCATTGGTGTCTAGAGCTGTTAATTCAACAATATACATACCTGCATTGGGGAATATATGTGTGATGGTATCATAATAAGTACTAACTATTGGTGTACCATCATTAAAGTTCCAGCTATAGGAGGCTACAGAATCACTACCAGGTGAGTAGGTGGCTGTAAACAATGTACTTTGATTCTCACAAACTACATCAGTGGTAAAGTCAACCTCAAGCTCTCCATGTAAGCATACCTGTGTGTTAGTATCAGTGCTATAACATCCATTATTATCGGTTACGGTTAAAGTTACCGTATAACATGTATCAATAATACTATAAATGTAACTAGGGTCTATCTCGGTGGAGAAGTAACCATCATCAAGATGCCACTCCCATCCAACAATGGGCGAGTTATCCAATCCAGGGGTACTCTGATCAAAGAAATTAACCTGACCTACTGGATCACATACCTGATCCCATGAAAATGATGGAATAGGAGAACCAAATACCTGAATCCATTGACTAAGTGTATCTGAACAGCCAAAGTTATCAGTTACTATCAAGGTAACCTGAAAATCATCATTGGTTAAATAAACATGTGAAGGATCTTCCAAGGTACTTGTGCTACCATCGCCAAAGTCCCATAACCATTCACTTATAAATCCATACTGACTATAACTTAAATCGGTAAAGTAAGTGCTATCTCCCAAACATGTGTTTTCATAACTAAAGTCAGCCTGTGGGGCATCATTTACTGTTATGGTTGTATCGGTTGTATAGGTACATTGGTCAGTTCCGGTTCCAGTTACAGTTAAACTTACAATATAAATACCTGTCTGAGCATACATATAACTTGGGTTCTGCTCTATGGAAGTACCCCCATCGCCAAACTCCCAATACCAGGTGGATATATCACTACCTGTACCGGTGAACTCTGCCAGCTCTCCCAAACATATTGAATCATCCAACATTCCTATCTCAGCAAATGGAAGTTCTTCAACCTCAACATCCTTGGTAGTAGTATCTGAACAACCAAAAGTTGATACTATTATCAATGTGGTTGTATAGGTACCAGGAGATGTGAATACATGTGATGGGTTTTGTAAATTAGAGGTGTTATTGGTACCACTGGCTGGATCGCCAAAGTCCCAATACCAACTCTGTATATCTGTTCCCGAGTTCGTAGTACTTATATCGGTAAATATAACAGGCTCATTATAACAGCTCTCATCATAGGTGAAGTCTGCTATCGGACTGTTTACAACTATTACCTGCTTGGTAACAGAGCTCTCACAACCTTCAACATCAGTAACCGTTAATACAACATCAAAGGTGCCATCGTTGGCATAAAGATGTGTTACATCAGGACTAGCAGGTGCATTTATGGTAACAGTAGTACCATCACCAAAGTCCCAAACCCAGGTATCTATAGTACCATTGGGAGAAGTACTTAGGTTGGTAAACTCTACTTCCTGGTTCAAACATGCAGGACCAGTGTGGGCAAAGTTTGCATTTGGTAAAGGATGAATCTCAACAGTATGACTAGAACTTGCAACACATCCAAGGGTAGTAGTAATGGTAAGTGTTACTGTATAATCACCAGGGGTTGTATAACTATAGGTAGGATTTGGAAGATTAGAAGTACCTCCATCGCCAAAGGTCCATGAGTAAGTAGCATCGCCACCCGTATAATCAGATGTGAATTCCACATCCGCGTCAACGCAAGCATTATCCCATGTGAAGTCAACCTCAGGGTTAGCCTCAACAGTTACACTCATGGTAATGGAATCAATACAACCGTTTATATTTTCTACAACTAATAATACATCAAAACTTCCTGAGGAAGAAAATAAATGTGTGGGGTTCTGGAGTGTGGAAGTATTATCAGAACCAGAGCCTGGATCATCAAAGTCCCAAGCCCAGCTTATAATAGAGCCTCCTCCATTTTGTGTGGATTGATCCGTAAAATCAATCGGGGTACTCTGACAACCTTCTGTATTTGTAAACATGGCAGTTGGTGAGGGCAATATTGTTACACTATTTTGTGAACTATTGCTACAACTATCAGAATTGGTTATGGTTAAAGTAACTACATAGTTACCTGTGGCAGCATACTGATGGGTAACATCTCCAGAGTTAGGGAAAATAACAGTCTGGGTATTACCATCGCCAAAGTCCCAAAACCACTCCGTAATATAACCAGTTTGAGTAGTACTATAATCCGTAAACGAAACATCATTACCCTGACAGGTCTGTGATCCTATGGAAAACAGTGAAATAGGTAATGGGTTTACTGTTATTTGTTTTACCACAGTATTGGTAGCAGCCATGGTATCGATAATTGTTAGGGAAACATTGTAAGTACCTGAGGTAACATAAACATGTTCAGGATCCTGTTGATCGCTTATGCCTCCATCACCAAAGTCCCATGAGAAACTAACAACAGCTGGTAAATCCGTTGGAGGATCTAAAACTGTAAACTGTACAGGGGATCCCTCACAGCTATAATTCCAGCTAAAATCCAATTCAGGAATACTAGTAACGGTTACCTGATGGATAACAGAGTTCTGACAACCATCAATGTCTGTTACTGTTAACTCCACTGTAAAACTACCAACGGTGGCAAATGTATGCGTGGCATCCTGGGTGGTGGCAAAGTTACCATCGCCAAAGTCCCAGTACCAATCTATAATAGTATTACCTGAGGTGCCAAAGAAACTAGTGAGATCACCTAACATGGTGGGCTCTGGTGTCCAGGTGAAAAATACTGAGGGTAAACCAGGTGTGTATATCGTTTGTACTATGGTGTCCTGACAAGAGTAATTAGAAGAGTCTGCAGTTACTATCAAAGTAACATCATAGGTGCCTATACCCAAGGTGTAACTATGTGAAGGGTTTTGAATATTAGAGGTAAAACCGTCGCCAAAGTCCCATAACCACTCAGTAACAGTATAACCTGTTGGTGCAGTACTTAAGTCTGTGAATAAAACAGAGGAACATGTGATGTTTTGATAACTAAAGTCGGCAGTTGGACCAGGTAATATAAGAACATCATCAGTGAAGGTAGCAGAACAACCAGCAGAATCAGTTACGGTTAAACTTACATTGTAGTTACCTCCCTGTGGGAAGTAATGTACAGGATTCTGATCATTGCTAAAGCTTCCATCATCAAAGTCCCAGAACCAGGTCTCTACATTTGAACTTACAGTTGAAATAAAACCTATCTGGTTACCATGACAACTTACACTATCGCTAACAGTAAAGCTTACAGTTGGAATATCGTTGACCCTTACAGTGTTTACCAAGGTATTCTGGCATAAATTAGTATCGGTTATGGTTAACACAACATCATAATCACCAGTGGTGGTGAATATATGAGTAGCGTCCTGATCATTGGAGAAATTACCATCATCAAAATCCCATTGCCATACATCGATTGGAAAACCTGACTCACCATAAAAGAAGGTAGTATCACCCAAACAAGTTGGATCTGGAGTGAAGGTGTAGAAAATATCAGGTAGACTAGGAACCGTTACTGGCAGTACTATACTATCACTACATATAAAGCCATTGCTATCGGCAACAACAGTTAGTGTTACCATAAATACCTCACCCCCTGGGGTGGTATTACTTGGATATTGATAGCTAGGGTTTTGTAATGTAGAAGNNATCACATACAACAGGTGAATATGAAAAGTCTGCTACGGGGGGTTGTGCTATGTTTATTTCCCGCACGAATGATTCGTTACAACCATTTATATCTGTTACGGTTAATACAACATCTAGATTACCCCATGTGGAGTAAACATGTGTTGTTGATTGTCCTGCACCCGTTGTTCCATCACCAAAGTCCCAATCCCAGCTTACAATATTTGAGTTGCTACTTCCCACAAAACCAACCTGTGTGTTAACGCATGCATTTGTCATATTAATTGTGAAAGAAACATCAGGAAGATCGAATACTTGTACCTGATTTAATGCTGAGTCGGAGCATCCATTATCATCGGTGTAGTAATAAACTACTGTGAAATTTCCAGCCACATTATATTGATGTGTTGGATTCATATCGTTGGAAGTTGTACCATCTCCGAAGTCCCATAACCAGTCGGTCAGATTAGCCGAACCAACCGAAGTAAAGCTTACAGTTTCGCCATTACATATTGAGTCTCCAGTGCTTATTACGAAGTCTCTATCAACTTTTGGCCTAACTGTTAAATTGGTTACTATTACGCTATCACAACCATAATTAGCTGTTAAAAGAGTATCGAAATAGGTTCCTGACACATATCTCCATTGCCCCTGGGCAAATGCAGAATCATAGAAACAAACAGTAACATCAACAGGAACTTCATAAGTTGGGCGTATTGTTAATATCATTTCATCTAATGAATCGCATGCAATGATATTTGAAGCAATCATAGTAAGTGTTACGGGTCCAATTTCTCCTGGTCCTGGAATATAAATAGGTCTTGTTACACTAGGATCAACAAATGATCCCGTTCCACTGGTAGACCAATTTAATGTAACGTAGTTTGTTGCAAAGCTGGAATCCGTTGAATTTGCAAAATCAAATGGAACTCCAAAACAAGTATTTTCATCAGAGCCAGCCTGGGCATATGCACCAGGTATAACTATAAGTTCCATGTAAGATGTATCATTTATGCATGGAGGAATTCCTTCACCAACCATTCTCATCAATATGGTATCATTTACAACGGATCCTTCACTTGGATCTGGAAAATATGTTGGAGCAATCAAAGTGTTATCGTTAAATGTACCTAAACCACCTAAGGCAGTCCACTCAATTGAACTGAAGTTATCAGCGGTAGGAGGTGTTTGTGAATCATTCATGTCAAAATAAACATCTTGACATGTTATCTCATTTGAACCAGCATCTACCTCGCAGATTGCATTGATAATAAGTTGTTGAACCTCTTGCTCAGAACATACATCAAGAATAACATCAACAGTGTCGGCAACTGTATATATGTGTGAAACATCTAGACCAACAGCTGTGGTTGAACCATCACCAAAGGTCCAGTTATATGGAGTAAATGTAACTCTATCTAAATTTCCACTTAGATCAACGTTATAATTTTGACATGATGGACTTTGAAAGATTCCAATACCAATGTTTATATCCTGAATAATTCTAGAATTTATTGTAGTATCAATACAACCATTATTATTGGTATAAATTGATAGTATATTTAGATCCCCTGTTACATTGTATGTATGACTTACATCCTGCCCGGTGGAAATATTACCATCCCCAAACTGCCAGTTCCATGTAACAATATCACTGGTAGTATTTGATGCGTTGAAGAAGACCTCCTCACCCATACATGATGTATCATTGGGTGAAATAGTGAAATCAGAAATGGGCAAGGTATTAACTAGTACCTGACGTACGGTAGTATCCGTACATACGTTCAAGGTAACATCATATAATCCTGGAGAGGTGTAATAATGTGTTTGATCTTTTCCTATGGCAGTGGTCCCATCTCCAAAATTCCATTCCCAGTCGGTATGGGTTATATTGTCACCAGTTCCTGTGAAAACCGAAATGTCTTCATAGCATATTGCAGGTGATTGGATTGAAAAATCAGTAAATACCGAATCAACATATATGGAATCGGATATATCTCTGGAACATCCATATACATTTGTTACGGATAGCGTAACATAAAATGTAGTATCACCAAATGAGTATGTATGAGATGTATTTTTACCACTTCCAAGATTACCATCTCCAAAGTCCCAGTCCCATGAGTTAATTACAACTGAACTTGATGCATCAAATGCCACAGGTTCCATAACACAACTAGTATCCACTGGTGAATAAATGAAGTTGCCATCTGGAACTGAATCTATTGTAAGAACCATAGTTGATGTATCATCGCTACATGGTAGCTTACCGTATGCTATCATTGATAATGGAACCAAGCCTAATTCACCTGGACCGTTAAAATATGTAGGTGTTAAATCTTTGGTATTACTGAAAGTTCCAGTACCTCCAAACCATAAAACAGAGTCTGCACTTATTGTATCAGGTAATATTGTTGACGTGGAGAAATCATAGGGTATATCCTGACAAATTGTATGGTTAGAGCCAGCAGAAGCAACTGCTTTGGCATAAACTAAAACATCTGCATTAGCAGATTTTGAGCATACATTCAAGGTTACTGTATAATTTCCATGTAAAGAGTATACATGTGATGTATCTCTTCCTGTCCCTATATTGCCATCTCCGAAATCCCATAACCATTGAGTATAGTTTACAATATCGCCTGTACCAACAAAATTAACAGTATCTTCAAAGCACACTGTATCTATCAATATATCAAATCCAACTAGTGGGTCCGTTACTTCTATATCTCTATATATTGTATCAGTGCAACCAATATTATCAATGGCCCACAGCATAACACTATCGCTCATTGCAACAGTGTATGTATGTGTTGTGTTTTGTGTTGCAGCAGCAGTACCGTCTGCTAGTTCCCAACCCCAGCTCTGAATAGTTAATCCACTGTTATCAGTTCCAACAAAATTTGTTACAGAATTTACACAAACTGTATCATTTGGAAGTATTGATATCTGTGGCTGAGGGAGTGCATCAAAAGAGAGAGTCATTGTGTTATCATGACTGTCTGTGCATGGAAGCAGTGGGGATGCAGTTAAAGTAAGGTCAACTGATCCGAAAGCACGGTCACTTGTCCCAGGCGTATATGTTGCTGTTAATAAGCTTACATCATCAAATGTACCATCTCCAGATGTAGACCACAAACTTGCATTACTATTTGTTATTGTTCCGGAAAGGGTAATTGCTGTGTTCAAGCATATATTTTGATTACCTCCAGCATCCGATATCGGTAAAGGATCAAATGCAAGAGCTATTGTATCATTTTGAGTATCAGCACAAGGTGATATAGGATTAGCAGTAAGTATTAAATCAACAGAACCGGATGCAATATCTGCGGTACCTGGGGAATATGTACTACTGAGAGAAGTTGGATCATCAAAACTACCATCTCCCAAAGTGGTCCATATACTGCTGTTACTATGTGTTATTGAACCAGACAATGCAAATGTCTGATTTACACAAACTGTATCATCAACACCAGCATTTGATATTGGTAAAGGATCAAAGGTAAGAATCATATCATCCGTATCAGCATCAGTACAGGGGGATACCGCATCTGCAGTAAGAGATAAAGTTACTGTACCAGTCGCAAGATCAGATATTCCGGGAGTATATTCTGAAGCCAAGATGGTAGCATCATTAAATGTACCATCTCCAGCTGATGTCCATAAACTCGAGTTACTATTTGTTCGTGCCCCGCTCAAAACAATTGTTTGATTCACACATATGGTATCATTAAGTCCAGCATCTGCTATAGGCAGAGCATCAAATGCTAAATTCATTGTGTCTGCGTTAGCATCTGAACAGGGTGAAATGGCGTCTGCAGTTAGTACTAAATCTACTGAACCTGCCACAAGATCATTTGCTCCTGGTGTATATATTGGAACCAATGATGTTGCATCATCAAAAGATCCATCTCCAAGTGTTGTCCACTGGCTTGCATCGCTATTAGTTCTTGAACCTGATAATGTAAAATTTTGATTTACACAAATTGTATCATCAATACCAGCATTTGCTATTGGCAGAGGGTCAAATGCTAAGTTCATGGTATCAGCATCTGCATCTGCACAAGGGAAAATAGCATCTGCTGTTAAAATAACATCAACATTACCAGCTAATATGTCATTACTACCAGGTGTATAGATTGCATTTAATAAGCTTGCATCATCAAATGTGCCATCTCCGAGGGTAGACCATGTACTAGCGTTACTGCTGGTTCTCTGTCCTGAAAGTGTAAGTGTTTGATTTACACAAACCGTATCATCAACTCCTGCATCTGCAATTGGTAGCGGATCAAAGGATAATAACAGAGTATCCCTCACAGGATCTGTACAAGGAGCGATTGGATTTGCTGTTAGTATGAGTTCCACAGAACCTGAAGACTGATCACTAGCACCTGGAGTGTATGTTGCGGCTAATAGGCTTGAATCATCAAAACTACCATCTCCAAGAGTTGACCACAAGCTACTATTACTGTTACTTCTTGCTCCATATAATGTTATGTTTGAGCTAATACATATTGTAGAATCATTACCAGCAACTGATACAGGCAAATCATTTATTGTAACAGACATCGTATCTCGATCTACATCGGTACACGGCAGCTCACCATTTGCTGTAAGAACTAAATCAACCGTTCCGGAAGTAAGATCATTTACTCCAGGTGTATATTCAGCATTTAAAAGCAAAGGATCATCAAAACTACCATCTCCAAGAGTTGACCATAAACTACTGGAACTATTGGTTCGCAAACCTGATAATATTATTGTTTGGTTAATACATATTACTTCGTCACCACCTGCATCAGATACTGGCAATGGATCTATTGTCAGCGTCATGTCATCGATATCAGGAGTAGTACATGGAGTTATTGCATCGGTGGTTAAGGTTAACGTTACTTCACCATTCGCAATATCATTTGTTCCTGGTGTATATATGGCAGTCAAGGATGTTATATCATCAAATGAGCCATCGCCGGCGGTAGCCCATACACTAGAATTACTATTCGTTCTAATACCAGCCATGGTGAATATACCATTTTCGCATATTGTATCATTTGGACCCGCCTCTGAAATAGGAAGGGGATCAAATGAAAGCAGCATTGTATCAGCAATTGAAGATGTACATGGGGAAATTGATACTGCCGTTAGAATTAAGTCAACATTTCCATTTACAAGATCTCCTGGACCTGGAGTATAAACTGGATTTAAAATAATTTCACTACTAAAATTACCATCTCCTAGACTTGACCAGCTAATGGAACTACTATAAGTTGAGGCACCCGCCAAAGTTACAGTTTGATTGACACAAATTGTATCATCTACACCCGCATTGGAGATTGGTAATTCTTGGATTCCTATAAAGAGCTGAGATGTATCACCTATACCACATGCAGCATTCCACCCATAGACAGAAATGTATCCTGTGGTTGCATTTGGGCCAAGGTCAATTGTTATAAAATTATCAGTGGTATCAACTTGTGTAATTGTTACATCGTTACCAGTAAAATACCAATGATATGATTCAGAGTTTGGATCAATGGTTACTGATATTGGTATTCCGGAAGAGTCTGCGCAATAATTTTGAGTAGGTTGATTAAATATCAGAGAATCAGGACTACGCTTTTCTGTCATAATTACAGGAGATGTTGTCGCGGAAGCAGTATACCACCAAGTGTTCATGGTATGTTCATCGCCATCACTCCAATCATGACATCCAGACCATGGTGATGAGACACCAACGCATCCCGTAAGGTTTATTCCTCCTCCACCAGAACCTATGTTAGAATCGTCCCAATAAACAGTTGGTGTTGGCACACCAGCAGGGCTAACCATCTCTACAACAAATCCTAGGCTATTATTTTCAACATCATACAACGGAAGGTTTGTAAGACCATTTATGTATGTAACAGTTACACTTAGATTTTCGCCATTTGGAACTGGCAAAGGCGTTGGTGTGGAACCATCAAACCCATCCCATGTAATAATATTTACTCCAGTTACAACTTTTTCTGAAATAGTTCTAGTGGTATATGGCGGATCAAATGAAAGGTCAACATCAACATTACCTCCTTTGTCAACCTCAATGGAAAACTCAATTGTACCATCGCAATCAGTTGTACCAGTTACAGGAGATATTATTGAACCAGTTGTATTAGCAGGGGGAAACAATACTGTATCAGGTTCGTTAAGAAATATTGGATATTGCGGTAGATATACCTGTTGGTTTGGTACCGACATTCTATCTAGTGTAAAATCACCAGTTGTTCCAACACCTGATTGGTTGCAATAGAGCAACCAATATCCTCCACTCATATCATTCATCTCCAATGAAGTAACAATACTATCTGCTGCATAAATAAAATACTTCCCAGAATTACTACCACCATTGGAGAAGCTATTAAATTGCCATGCATATGAGTATAAACGTCCTTCTTTCTTATCTGATCCATCGGCAATCGTAAGGTCGAATAGGTCTTGTCTAAAAGTTCCTATACTTGTATTAAGTGGATTATTATTAAATACTCTATTGAATTCGATGTAAAACGTTCCAGAATATGGAGGAGTCCATTCCAATGCTGAATAACCTCCAATTGTAAGTAATTGTGCGGGTCCCTCCCTTGCCTCTGTTATATTATTTATATAACCTATTCCTGATTGAGGAACATCAGCCTCTGGTTTGACAATGTCTCCGTTTGCAGATCTTATTCTATAAACTGAATGCCATGCATTTCCACCAAAACCTCCACTATTTGGATCAAATCCAAGGTATACGACTTCTGAAGTACTGTTAACAATAAAGTATAGTCTGTCTAAAGTATCACAATCATAAGTAGCAAATTGAGATCTGTCACCATTTCCACCATTACAATGCCCTAAAACATCATTACATAACAATAGACCTGTGAAGTTAGACCCAACATAAATTTCCTTAGACCCTTCAGCTTTTACAAGGTTAGGTAATATGGTTAATATGACTAGTAATACAGCCAGTCTTTTGCTAAGGTTGAATTTATATAATTGTAAACTTTTTAAAACTCTTTTCAGCAGTTTGTAAAGTTGATCCATATTAATCGTTTTAATTTTACTAATAACAAGTTGTAACCATAAGACCAAATTATTACGAAAAAGTTGCTTTTAATTAATTTTAGATAATCAGGAATTAACTTAATCATAATAGGCAACCAAATGTCTTAAGCTTACCAATCATTTTTCCGTTGTAAATTTACTGCTATTTACGGATAAAGTTTCATAAGATTAAAAATTTGTTGAAACTGATGATTAATTATCAGGTTAACCTTTGGAAATATTCATATGATACGCAATCTGACGTTTATCTTTTGGGTTGCGTCTGCGCTCAATGAGATTGCAATTATGAATTAAATTATGTGAATAATTAAGCTCATTAATTAATTTAGCCCTTTTGGCCCTTTGAGCATCATAAGTCATGTGGGTAATTTCTAGTAATTCATTTAACTCAGAAGTATCTAAGGTGGCTTCTCCTTGCTCATTAATGATAAGCATAATCTTTTCCAGCGTTTCTGAGTATAATGAGATCAAATTATCACTTTCAATTTCGCCATAGCTACTTCTTTTTCGGCGGATAACCAGCAATGCAATTATAATAATGATAAGCGCTAATGTTATGTATAAGGCAATTAACAAATTGCTTGTCACCTTGTTTTCAGGTGAATATAGAGAAATACTACTGGTAATATGTTCCTTCATAAAAAGGGAATCAATATTTAAAGTCTTTACTATTCCATACTCTTCATAGGTAATCTTGTTATCTACAATATAATCAAGCACAGAACTATGAAAAAAATATCCGTCTTCATTAGCAAAAAAATTAATTTCAAGATTTATCTTATCAATAACAAATAGGCCTTTTTGGGTATCAAGTCTATTTTCCATAACGGTATAATCCTTTAAATCTACTCTTGTTTTATACTCAAGAAAAAAATTTTCAACAGGAACTATATTTTCAGCAAGTCCAACTTCACTCCAAGTTTTATTTTTTAAGTCTAGAAGATGACCATCTATTATTTTACTTCTATCTCCAGTGCTCTCATTTAAATTAAAACCAAAAATAGATATTAATGTATCGCCAATTTGCCCAACAAAATAAGAACCATAATTCTCTGGGCTATTCCTTGTTATAACCATGTCCCAAACCTCAGCATCAAAATTAAATTTTAGCACATTGCTATGTGTTAGCCAATAACCATAGGTTCCCAAGGAGTATAAGTTGTCCTCATAAACAAAGAAGAATGCTTCAAAATTATATCCATGATAAGTAGCCTTGTATAAATTTATCCAGTCAGATCCATTCCATAACATTACATCAAAAGAACCGCTATGCAGTGCATAAATCTTATCTTGAATATTGGTTATGAAATAATTTTCAATCGGTGTTGAGCGATGCTTATCATTAACTGGCAACTTGAATAACATATCATGGCTAAATTCATTTGGAAGAAAGGAGATGTTTGTTGAATCGGAAAAGTTTGATCTATCAAAAATGATTTTGAAGGATTCATCTGCCTTGGAGTATAGACTAATCATTAAGCCTAAAAGAATAATTAATTTTTTCATCAAATAATTAGCGTTCGTTAAATACAACTTGCGAATATACGTAAGTAGTTGTTGTAGAATATGTACTAGTGTGTTAACACATAAATAACACATATTTTTCCAGTCGTTAAAATATAATAATACTGAGATTAATTCTGCAAACATAATAATTTATGTTGATTATAAGACTTATTTGTCTTTTATTATAATTGCAGAATTATGAACTACATATGGTATAAGGTATCACACTTTATGATTAATTACTAGGGTAATACACAGTAAAAAAACAAACCCCACAGGCTAAAAGCCTATGGGGTTTATTTGGCGGAGATGGAGGGATTCGAACCCCCGGATCCGTGAAGATCAACGGTTTTCAAGACCGCCGCATTCGACCACTCTGCCACATCTCCGTGGGCAAAAGTAATATTTTTTGTTTTTCATATAACTACTGGGTTAAAAAAAAGTATTTTACTTTATATATATTTGATAGCGTGACATTTAATTATTATATAGTTGAAATTTATCAACTAAAAAACTTGAATTTGCGGCATAAAATAATCCAACTCTATCTGATATATTGGTTATTTTTTGATAAATCATTAAACCACTAGAAATATCATCCTTGATAAACCATATTATTTTTGCAGTTGCATAAAATGTTTATCATTAATCTCATTATACATATTGAGTATATGTATTTTACTTTGTTTAAAGAAATTAGTAATAAAGGTTGTATTTTTGCCACCTCAAATAATCAAAGAATATAAAATATGACACGTGCAGAAATACACACTGATAAAGGTGTAATGAAAGTTGAATTTTTCGATAATGATGCTCCAAAGACCGTTGAAAACTTCATAACCCTTTCAAAAAAAGGTTATTATGACGGGCTTACTTTTCATAGAGTAATTCCTGATTTTGTAGTTCAAGGAGGTTGCCCAGATGGCACAGGTGCTGGTGGTCCTGGATACTCGATAGATTGTGAACTTGATGGAGATAATCAGCATCACGACAAAGGGGTGCTATCAATGGCACACGCTGGAAGGAATACTGGCGGATCTCAATTCTTTATCTGCCACTCTAGAAATAATACAGCTCACTTAGACGGACACCATACTTGCTTTGGTAAGGTTTATGAAGGACTTGAAGTTATTGATGAGATAAGTCAGGGTGATGTCATAGAGAAAATTGTTGTAATCGAAGAATAAATTATTATTGTCACTTTATCTGATTTCTAATTCATGTATTTTCTAATATTTAGTTTGCAGAAGTTGATTTTAATATAGAACTTAGTTATAAGATAAAGTGACATTATATATCAAGTAATATCATAGTATGACCTTTCTGCGTCCTGAATATTTATATGGGTTATTTGCATTACTAATACCCATTATTATTCACCTGTTTAATTTCAGGAGGCATAAGAAATTTTATTTCAGTGACATAAGCAGATTAAAAACAATTACAAACCAAACTAAAAAGAAGAAAAGATTAAAACATTTGGTGGTTCTTCTGTTCAGGTTGTTAACCATTTTATTTATTGTTATTTCACTTGCAGGACCGATTAAAGATATCAATAAAAGTAAAATATCCGACTCATCAATAACAACTATCTACGTTGATAATTCAAATAGCATGCTGGCTGAAGGCCAGCTGGGTAGATTATTTGAAACTTCAAAAGCCACAGCCATAGATATTGCAAAACAAAACACAGACAACTCAAGTTTTATAATTGTTTCAAATAATACTGATCCAAGTCAATTACGAATCCTTGATAAAGAAAGTGCAGTAACTGAAATTGAAAAAATTGAGATCTCACCCGAATCACAAAAACTATCTTCCATGGTAAGGATTAGAGATAGAATTATAGAAAAAAGTAGCCTTTCTGTGGGAAATACATTCATCATCAGTGATTTTCAAGCATATACAACAGACATTAACCAATTTGAAATTGATAGTAGCAACCATATTTTTATTCCTCTTGAGCATCTTACCAAAAAAAACATTTACATAGATAGTTGTGCCATTGAAAATCCTGCAATTATGGCTGGAGAAAACCTAAACTTAAGTGTATGGATAAAGAATTATTCTGAAACAGATTATGAAAAGGTTCCTCTAAAATTAATCATAGATGAAGAGCAAAAGTCGGTTGCTGGCATTGATATTAAAAAAGGTAATACATTAAAGATTAACCTTACATTCTCGGTTTCTAATTCTGGGTGGCATAAAGGTATTATTCAAATTGAGGATTTTCCTATAACCTTTGATGACAAATTTTATTTCACGTTCAATGTAGTGGATAGAATTAATATTCTAATAATTTCAGAAAATCTTAAAAATACCAAGCTTAATAATTTCTATGGATCGGATGCCATATTTAAAATAGATCAAATGAAATCCGGTTCAATAGATTTGAACGATTTAAAGAACTATGACCTAATTGTTCTCAATGAGTTGCAATTAATACCATCTGGAACGGCTAACCAACTATTATTAGCTGCCCAAAATGGAACTAATTTATTGTACATACCTCCAGACGAAAGATATTTAAATAATATTAACCTATTTCTAGGAATCACAAATACAGGTAGTGTTATTAAATTAGATACCACTAAAACAAGGGTTAAGACACTAAAACTATCAAACCCCATCTTTTCCGAGTCAATAATTGATATCCCCAAGAATGCAGAACTGCCCACAGTTAATAAGCATTACAAATATTTATTTCCCACAGCCTCCGGTGTGGAAACGCTTATATCACTTTTATCTGGGGATGATTTCCTATCACGAAAACCAATAGGCAAGGGTAATATATATATACTTTCATGTGGTTTGGAGAATGGATATGGAAATTTCACATCACAACTTTTATTTGCCCCAGTTATGCATGGTATTGCATCAAAAAAAGAGTCAAGAATACCCTTGTTCTATACTCTCGGAGAAACTGAAAGTGTAAATATACCTCTGGAGAATCAAGAATTGGGAGAAACACCAGTAAAAATCATTTCACAAGAGGACAAATTTAGTTTTATACCCAGACAAAAATTCTCAAATGGTGATCTTAGGCTCGAGTTAAACAACTTAAAATTAATAGATGGTTTCTATGATGTGAAGTATTTGGAAAATTTTTTAGGATTATTGGCATTTAATTTCAACAGAAAAGAATCTGAACTTGATTTCCTTTCAAATGATGATTTAAAGCAATTGTGTTTAGAATCAGGGCTTTCAAATTTCGAAATTATCAATGTTCAAAACCCAGATCTCAAAGAAGTTATTAACGCTCTGCAAAAAGAGAATGATTTTTGGAAGCTATTTATTATTTTCGCACTTTTCACACTTCTATTGGAAGTTTTCGTTCTTAGATTTTGGAAGTAAGAACCATATTTCTTGATTATTTTTGTAAAAAGGCTTTATAACTGTAATAAATATAATTTAAAGTTAGGATCTTACAAAATCATACTGCAACAATAAAAGTTAATTATTTAATGAGTGACATTGAGGATAACAAAGATCAGGTAAGTGACGACCCGTTGAACCAGGAAGAAGGTTTTAAGACTAGTCATCTAAGGGGAATGTACCAGAATTGGTTTCTGGATTACGCCTCTTACGTGATACTTGAAAGAGCTGTTCCTGAAGTGGATGATGGCTTAAAGCCTGTTCAAAGACGTATTCTCCACGCAATGAACCGCCTAGATGATGGTAGGTTTAACAAAGTTGCAAATATAATTGGCCATACCATGCAGTTTCACCCCCATGGTGATGCTTCCATAGGTGATGCCCTTGTGCAACTTGGTCAAAAGGAATTGCTAATAGATATGCAAGGTAACTGGGGTAATACACTAACCGGTGACAGAGCTGCAGCTCCTCGTTATATAGAAGCACGACTTTCAAAGTTTGCCAAGGAAGTTGTTTTCAATCCAAAAACAACAGTATGGAAGGGATCATATGATGGCAGAAACAAAGAACCCATAACTCTTCCGGTTAAGTTTCCATTACTATTGGTTCAAGGTGTTGAAGGTATTGCTGTTGGTCTTGCATCAAAAATTCTACCTCATAATTTTGTTGAACTGATTGATGCATCAATATCGTACCTTCAAAATAAATCTTTTAATATCTTACCTGATTTTCTTACCGGAGGAATGGCTGATTTCTCAAAATACAATGGAGGTATCAGAGGTGGTAAGGTTCGCATACGAGCAAGAATATCCCAACCTGACAAGAAGACACTGCTCATAACAGAAATACCATTTTCAACAACCACTTCTTCACTTATTGATTCCATTGTATCAGCAAGTGAAAAGGGTAAAATAAAAATTAAAAAAATTGATGATAACACTGCTGAGAATGTTGAAATTGCCATTCATCTTGCAGCTAATGTTAGCCCTGACCAAACAATAGATGCTTTATATGCATTTACAAATTGTGAGATGAGTATATCTCCAAACTCTTGTATAATAATTGACCAAAAACCACATTTCATTCCGGTTAATGAAATACTAAAGCAAAACACAGACCATACTGTTCACTTACTTAAACGTGAGTTGGAGATCAGGCTTCATGAGCTTGAAGACCAATGGCATAATTCATCTCTTGAAAAAATATTTATCGAGAATAGAATATACTTGAAAATTGAGGATTGTGAAACTTGGGAATGTGTTATTGAAACTATTAACAAAGGACTGGAGCCATTCAAGAAATCTCTTAAAAGAGAAGTTACCGAAGATGATATTACTCGTTTAACAGAAATAAAAATTAAAAGAATCTCAAAGTTTAATGCCTTTAAAGCTGATGATCAAATCAAAGCCATAGAAGATGAGATGTCAGAAGTAAAAAATCATCTTAATAACCTAATTGATTATTCCATAAATTACTTCCGTCAGATTAAGAAAAAGTTTAGCAAAGGAAAGGAACGCAGAACAGAGATTAGAAATTTTGACACCATCAATGCATCACATGTTGCTGTTGCAAACTCAAAACTATACATCGATAGAGATGAAGGTTTCGTGGGTACATCACTTAAGAGAAACGAATATATCACTGAATGCTCCGATATTGATGATATTATTGTTTTCAAAAACGATGGTTCAATGGTTGTAAACAAGGTTGCTTCCAAGGTATTTGTAGGAAAGGGTGCAATTCATGTAGATGTATTTAAGCGCAACGATGATAGAACCATCTACAATATGATTTATCAAAATGGTAAAAAGGGCAACTATTATGTTAAACGATTTGCTGTTGTGGGAGTTACAAGGGATAAAGAGTATGATTTATCAATTGGAACAGAAGGTACAAAAGTTATTTATTTTACAGCAAATCCAAATGGAGAGGCGGAGGTTATTAAAGTCAACCTCAGGGCAAAGCCTAAACTTAAAAAACTATCATTTGATTTTGATTTTAGTAGCCTTGCCATAAAAGGCAGAAACTCCAGGGGGAATATCTTAAGTAAAAACACCATAAAGAATATTGTTCAGCGTGAGGAAGGCGTTTCTACACTTGGTGCGAGAAGCATATGGTATGATGATACAGTAAGGCGTCTTAACACTGATGAAAGAGGAGAGTTTGTAGGGGCATTCAAAGGAGATGAAAAAATACTCAGCATACTTAGCTCAGGTGAAATAAAGCTATCTGGATATGACTTATCAACCCATTTTGACGACAATATGATTAAAGTTACAAAGTTTGATCATAATAAGATTATAACTGCCGTTTACTATGAAACTGATCAAAAGAAATACTATGTAAAAAGATTTAAATTATCTGAAAACACACCAATTAACAAAACAGTTAATTTCATTGGTGATGAAAAGCGATCAAAATTAATCACTTGGTCAGACGACTATCTGCCAATGTTACAATTTGAGATCAAAAAGAAAGGTAATTCAGATACTGAATTGGAGGTTATACCAATAAGCGATTTCATTGGAATAAAGAGTCACAAAGCAAAAGGAAAACGTCTATCTAACTTTAATTTAAAAAAGATTACGTTTATTGACCCCCTACCCTACAATTTAGAAGATACTGAAGTTTCGCAAGAGGAATCATACGAACAAACATCAGAAAGTGATGATGTTAATTTAGAATCTACAACAGTAAAAGATTCCATATCAGCTGATCCGGATGACTCAGTCATCTCAAATAAAGATGATCACCAAAACACTGATAATGATGATCCTAATCCTTCTGACAAAGAAAATAATGACCCGCCGCAGCTGGAATTAGAATTTTAATCTACTTATGAATATAATTCTGTAATTCCCTACATACAAATTGTTTGCAGAGAATATTTATTGATAAATTTTATCTATTTTTGCCGCCCAAACTTAATTAATCGAAAATGTAATAATTGGATTTATGGTATTCATATAATTATTTATCTAATAACAATAATTAATACGATGCAAACAACAGGACTACACAAGCTAATAGAATTAATAAATCTCACTGAATCAACATATATTCTTAGAATTGAGAAAAAAGACATGGAGTTTGAAGCAGGTCAACACATTCTTTTGGGAAAAGCGGATGATAATGACCAAAGGGAGTATAGTATTTATAGCGGAACAAATGATGAATATCTTGAAGTTCTCATAAAAGAAGTAGTTGACGGATCCGTTTCAATACATTTGAAGAATCTTAATCCAGGTGATTTATTAAAAGTAGAAGGGCCATTGGGATTTTTTGGTCTTAGCAAAGATAAAATCGAAAGTGGAAAATTTTTATTCATTGCAAGCGGAACTGGCATAGCTCCATTTCATTCAATGATAAAGAGTAATCCTAATCTAAATTATAATATTCTACATGGCATTCGCACCTGCAATGAAGCTTATGGCAAAGAAGACTATAATAGTGACAGGTATATTAGATGTACTTCCCGTGATAATGGATGTGATTTTGAGGGTAGGGTAACCGACTATATTCAACAAAATAATTTCGACAGTGATACGATCTGTTATTTCTGTGGTAATTTTAAAATGATTAAAGAAGCCATGGACCTACTTGAAAGCAAGGGCATTCCAGGCAGCCAGCTACACGCAGAAGTATACTTTTAAAAACTGTTTTAATCTCTACAATGAAATATCATATTGTACAACTAGGTTGCCAGATGAACATCAGTGATGGTGAACGTGTTCAAAAAGTTCTTGAAGACGTGGGATATGTGCATACGGATAACCCTGAATCAGCTAATTTAATTGGTGTTATTGCATGCTCTGTGAGACAGAAAGGTATTGATAAGGTTTACAGCATGGTAAACACTTGGAACAAGTGGAAAAACAATCGAAATTTAATAACATTTGTTTCAGGATGCGTACTTCCATCAGATAAGGAAAAGTTCTTAAAATTATTTGATATGGTTTTCACAATGAGTCAACTCCCAGAGTTACCGGAGATGATAAATCATTATGGAATTGTAACACCAGCTGGCCTTATGGGCAATGAAAATATACAAGTTGAGCAGGAATTTACTGATAACAGTCCTCAGCTTGGAGGATTTAGAATAAACGAAGCCCAAATACCGTCCAGTTCAACACTAGTAGAAAAGAAACCAGAAGACATAAAAGAATTTTGGAACATTGAGCCTAAATATGGATCCAATGTTGAGGCATATATTCCAATTCAAAACGGCTGTGATAAATTTTGCACTTTTTGTGCTGTACCTTACACACGTGGAAGAGAGGTTTCAAGGCCATCCGAAGAGATAATGAACGAGGTTAAAACACTTGTTGAAAAAGGAACAAAATCAATCACTATTCTTGGACAAAATGTAAATTCATATGGGTATGACAAAAAAGGTAGCGAAATAACCTTTGCCCAGCTATTGGAGAAAATAGGTGAATATGGAAACCAATCAAATAAAGAGTTTTGGATTTACTTCACATCACCGCATCCAAGAGATATGAGCGACGATGTTATTGAGATGGTTGCTAAATATAAATGTTTGGCGAAACAAATACATCTTCCTGTCCAATCTGGAGATGATAAGTTGCTAATAAAAATGAATAGAAATCACTCAATGCTAAAGTATCGTGAAATTGTTAGTACGATAAGAAGACTAATACCTGAAGCTACACTCTTCACTGATATAATTGTTGGTTTCACTGGAGAAACAGAAAAGGAGTTTGAGAATACCATGAAAATCATGGAGGAGTTCAAATACAACATGGCATATATAGCTCAATACAGCCCAAGGCCTGGGGCAACAAGTTCACGATGGGATGATGATGTTCCAAAAGAGGTTAAAAAAGAACGTTTTCATAGACTAACCAAAGAGCTTACAAAATACTCCCGAAAGCATAATAATGATATCATTGGTAAAACTCTTCGCGTTCTGGTAAGGGGAAGGGATAGAAAAGAGGGTTATTTATCAGCACTAACAGAAGGAAGAATTGTTACACGTTTTGCCTCAAACGATGCTACTTTAATTGGCGAATTTGTAGACATAAAAATTACCTCTGCAGCATCCTTATCAGTAGAAGGTGAGTTACTTAAAAATTAATTTAATTCATGAGTAAAAAAATAGCATTCAAAACTTTAGGTTGCAGACTAAACCTCTTTGAAACAGATTCAATTGCTTCTGAGTTCTCAAAAAATAAATATCAAATAGTTGATTTTTCTGATAAAGCAGATATTTATGTAATAAATACATGTACTGTTACTGGTATGAGTGATCAGAAGTCAAGGCGTGCAATAAATCAAGCAGCCAGGCGCAAAGAGGATGGTATTACAATTGTTACGGGCTGCATGGCTACAAATTACAAAGAGAAACTTCAAGAAAATGAAAACATTGACTATGTTGTTGACAATGATCATAAAACATCCGTAGTCTCAATCGCTGAGGCTCACTTTAATGGTGAGATTGTTAATGATGAACAATTCCAGAGAGATCTATTTAAATATGAGCCTGCAAAGGATACTTTTCATACCCGAAGCTTCATAAAAATACAGGATGGCTGCGACAATTTCTGCACATTCTGTATAATACCTAAAGTGAGAGGCAGGGCATCAAGCCGTCCAGTAGAAGATGTTTTAAATAACATCCGAAAAGTTGTTGAATATGGATACAAGGAAGTTATTATAACAGGAGTTAACATAGGCAGATATAACCATGAAGGAACTAATTTTGAGGGGTTAATTGAGAAAATGATTGAAATACCTGGTGATTTCAGAATAAGGATATCATCAATTGAACCAGATGGATATTCTGAAAGCTTCTTTAGATTATTCAAGCATCCAAAATTAGCTCCACACATGCACATATGTCTTCAAAGTGGAAGCGAAGATATTCTATTGAAGATGAGGAGGATGTATACTGCAAAACTATTCAAGGAGATGGCGCTAAAGTTAGACGAGATGTATCCAGGGTTTAGTCTTACAACAGATATTATAGTTGGTTTCCCAGGTGAAACAGAGGAGAACTTTCAGGAGACAATTGAAATGGCAAAGACAATTGGGTTTGGACATATCCACACATTTAAATATTCAGTAAGAAAAGGAACAAGAGCAGAGAGGTTGCCTAACCACCTGGATGAAAGAGAAAAAACGAAAAGAGGTGAAATAATAAGGATGTTATCAGATGAAACTAGGCTAAAGCATAGAAAGTCATTTATTGGACGAACTCAAAGGGTACTTGTACAAAGTATTCTTGAAAACGGATATGCACGAGGTTTCGGAGAACATTATATCCCGATAATAATTGAGAAAAAAGAGTTAAACACAAATAACTTTTACGATGTTGATATAGTTGCAATCAATGAAATTGATGAGCCAACTCTCATTGGAAAAGTAAGAAATTAAGAAAAAAACTTAAATAGTATTTTTTTTATAAAATATTTATCTATTTTTGCAGCCCGAATTTAACACAGTAAACGCAATAGAAATATGGCTACTCATCAATCAGCAATTAAAAGAATAAGACAAACTGAAACTAGAAGACTACGTAATCGCTACTATTCAAAGAGTATGCGTAATGCAGTAAGAAAATTCAGAGAATTAACTTCAAAGAAAGAAGCTGTTGATTCCTTACCAAAGCTTTTCGAAACAATTGATAGGCTTGCAAAAAAAGGAATAATCCATAAGAACAAAGCTGGTAACATAAAATCTAAGATCACCAAATTTGCCAATGGTTTAGCTTAAACAACAGTTAAAAAAGATATTTAAAAGCCTTACTAGTATGCTAGTGAGGCTTTTTTTGTATGTTGTGGCGTATATACCTAAAAAATGTACAATAGACTACCAATTAGCAAATGGGCAGATGAAGATCGACCCAGAGAAAAACTAAATACCAGAGGAAAGAGATATCTCAGTAAAGCAGAGCTAATAGCAATACTAATAAGTACGGGAAATAACAGCGAATCTGCAGTGGAGTTATCCAAACGGATTCTAAACTCTGTTGATAATAACCTTGCAGAGTTATCTAAGCTTTCCATTGATGACCTTTGCAAGTTCAGAGGTATAGGACATGCAAAGGCAATAACCATTATAGCTTCGCTTGAGATAGGAAGAAGAAGGCGTGCTGATGATTTAATCAAACCAAAAGTTACCATAAAATCTAGCAGCGATGCTTACAATATAGTTTACGCATCTCTGAGTGATAAAAATTATGAGGAGTTTTGGGTTATACTTTTAAATAGAGCAAATAATTTAATAAAAATTGTGAATATTAGTGAAGGAGGAATATCTGGTACAATTGCTGATCCAAAAAAAATCTTTAAACTGGCACTTGAGAATAACTCATCAGCAATAATATTAGCTCATAACCATCCGTCAAATAATTTAAAGCCAAGCGAGAGTGATTTAAAGCTCACAAAAACCATATACAAAGCAGGAGAAACTTTAGAAATAAATGTTCTTGATCATATTATAGTTGGTAGTGATAATTATTTTAGTTTCGCAGATGAATCATTGATGTAATTTATTCAAAATTTAAATTACCTTAATTGTTTTAATTAGTTCAATATTAAGTATTGATATGATACAGATAGTTACCATAATTGGAGCAAGGCCTCAAATAATTAAAGCAGCTGCAATAAGCAGAGCCATAAAGAACCATTTTGCAAATGAAATAAGCGAAATAATTGTTCATACTGGTCAGCATTATGATGAAAACATGTCGCAAGTATTCATTGATGAATTGGGCATCCCTCAACCTAACTATAACTTAAATGTTGGTAGCGGTGGGCATGCAAGCCAAACATCTGAAATGATAATTGGAATAGAGGGCATCCTTCAAGATACTAAACCAGATTACCTTATTCTTTATGGTGATACGAATTCAACCATTGCTGGCGCTTTGGCAGCATCTAAGATACATATCCCAATTGTTCATATAGAGGCAGGATTAAGGTCATTCAATAAACTAATGCCCGAAGAGATAAATAGAATAATGTGTGACCACACTTCAACATTATTGTTCTCCCCCACTCTAACTGGTTATAATAATCTCATTAATGAAGGGTTTGAACCCCATAATACCAGACCCTATTCGGCTGATAAACCAGGAGTTTTTCATTGTGGAGATGTAATGTACGACAACAGTCTATATTTTGCAGACATTTCTGAAAAGAAGAGTAAAGTAATAGAAGATAATGATCTCATAAAAAACAAGTTCATACTTAGCACAATACATCGCAATAATAATACCGATGATCCGAAAAGGCTATCCTCAATATTTGAAGCCCTCAATCATATATCAGCAACTACACAAACCGATATAATTTTACCATTACACCCTCGTACCAGTAAAATAATCGAACAAAACCTAGATAAAACTCTTTACTCAAAGGTAATTACAAATCCTCATTTAAAGATAATTAAACCTGTTTCATTTTTGGATATGATTGCCCTTGAAAAAAATTGCTCAATGGTTATAACGGATTCGGGGGGTGTTCAAAAAGAAGCATATTATTTTAAAAAGCCATGTGTTATCCTAAGAAGTGAAACCGAATGGGTTGAAATAGTTAACCAGAAAGCTGCTATAATAGCAAATGCAGATAGAGATTTAATTATAGAATCATATCATAGTCTTTCAGAACATAAAAACATCAAATATCCTGAAATATTTGGTGATGGTAAAGCATCTGAGTTCATATGTCAGACAATGCTTGACAACAAGTCTAAGTAATTATTTACTGCATATTATCAATCTAGGTATAGAGGTGCTTTCTATAAATAGCACTTTAGAAAAATAAAAACACTAAGGCTGGCACATTAACTAACTGGAAATCTGCAAAATATTTTTTGCATTGGGGCTTGGTTCATTAAAATATATTTGTATTTTTGCGCTCCCTATTTTGGGAATAGATATAAAATCTTTTAACTAATATAAATTATTATGAACCAATACGAAACCGTTTTCATTTTAACTCCCGTTTTGTCTGATGAACAGATGAAGGAAGCGGTAAAAAAGTATGAGGAATTCCTTAAAAGTAATGGTGCAAAAATTGTGCACCGTGAGGATTGGGGACTTCGCAAACTCGTATATCCAATTCAGAAAAAAACCACTGGTTTTTACAATCTGGTCGAATTCAATAACGATGGGCAATTAATAGCAGAATTGGAGCTTCAAATGAAACGTGATGAACGCGTTTTAAGATTCCTGACCGTTAAACTCGATAAACATGCTATTGCATACAACGAGAAAAAACGTAAGAACAAGAAAGAGAAAAAAAAGCAGGAAGCGGAAGCTAAATAATGTTTAACCATTAAAAAAAATGTACTATGGCACAAGCTAATTCAGACATAAAATATTTGACACCGATAGCGGTAGATACCAAAAAGAAAAAATACTGCCGCTTTAAAAAAAGTCGCATAAAATATATCGACTACAAGGATCCAGATTTTCTCTTGAAATTTGTAAACGAACAAGGTAAGCTATTACCACGTCGTATAACAGGAACATCAACAAAATATCAAAAGAAAGTTGCACAGGCTGTAAAAAGAGCTAGACATCTATCACTTATGCCTTACGTTGCTGATTTACTAAAATAAAGGAGGACTAGAAAATGGAATTAATTTTAACAGAAGATGTACAAGGTGTTGGTTACAAGAATGACCTAATCACCGTAAAAGATGGGTACGGAAGAAATTTTCTAATACCTAAAGGCTATGCTATCATTGCAACCGACTCAAAGAAGAAATCCCTTGCTGAAATGAAAAAGCAACAGGCTTACAAGGAAGAAAAAATTGTAAAGGAAGCAGAATCATTGGCTGAACTACTTAAAGATACTGAACTTACGATTGGTGTAAAAGCTGGTACCTCAGGTAAAATATTTGGATCTGTGAATTCAATTATGGTTGCAAATGCCATAAAAGAAGCCAAAGACCTTGATATTGATCGTAAGAAAATACACATTGATGAAGATCACATCAAAGAGGTGGGTAAATACACAGCAACAGTAAAATTATATAAAAATGTTGCAGTTGACATTAGCCTTGATGTTACCGGAGAATAAAATATTCCGAAAAAAACTTTAATTTTGAAGCCCTTTCGTACCCCGAAAGGGCTTTATTTTTGCCACACAGATGCTTAGCAAATCAAATATCAAATTAATTAATCAGCTAAAACTGAAGAAGTATAGGGAAGAGCATGGGCTCTTCATATCAGAAGGTACCATCAACACTTTAGACTTTCTTAAGAGTAATCTAAATACAACCAAATTATATGCGACTCAAGAATGGTTAAATAAATTTAGTAATAATTTAGTTGGGGTAGAATGTCATTGTGTAGACTCAAAGGAAATGAAAAAAATAAGCGCCTTGAAAAGTCCATCTGATGTTTTAGGTATTTTTGAAATACCTCTAATCGAAAAGGATACTGCTGCAGATCCAAATAATTTTAGCATAATGCTTGACGATATTAAGGACCCTGGAAACCTTGGCACCATAATAAGAACAGCTGATTGGTTTGGGATAGATATTATTTATTGCTCTAAACATACTGTTGACTCTTTTAACCCAAAGGTTGTGCAAGCTTCAATGGGCTCACTATCTCGCGTAAAGCTTATATATATGGATTTGGAACCATTTATAAGTAGTTTGCACAGCAGCATGCCAATATATGGAGCGGTTATGGATGGAGAATCTTTAAATACTGAAAAAACTCCTAAACCAGGAATTATATTGATTGGAAGTGAAGCCCATGGGTTATCAACAGAATTGGAAAAACATATAACCTCAAAACTAACCATCCCAATGATTTCAAGAAATGAACTAAATGCACCTGAATCTTTAAATGCTTCTGTGGCATGCGCAATTATATGCTATGCGCTAAAAATTAACTCTACAAATTAAAACTATTAATGTTAATTCGTGTTATTTGATTACATTTGTAACCTCAAATTTTAAAGCAAATGTTCCTCAAGATACTTCTTCTTGCAATTGTATTATTAGCCGTCGCTTTTGCAGGGATTGCCATAAAAATGTTCTTTAAAAAAGATGGCGAATTTAAAAAACAGTGCACATCTGTTGACACAGAAAGTATGAATAAATTAGGTTGTAGCTGTGAAGGAAAACCTAACGATGGTAGCTGCAATAATGAGGAAAAAGAATCTAAATTCCTTTCCCAACTTAATAAACTCTCATTTGACTAACCATTTTTTTATCATTTCCTATAATCTTCTCTTAACTATAATGATTAGAATAGTCAATAAATAAGTTTACCGTGTTATTATATTGTACTTTAGCCATTTAGGAAAATATATAATATATTTGCAAGGAGTTATTTATATAGATATGGAGAAACCATACATATCCACTGAATTAAAAGGCTTAATAGAAAAATGCCTAGAAAATGACAGGAAATGTCAAAATACATTTTATGAACATTATTCAACTAAGGTTTTTGGTGTATGCTTGAGGTATAGTAAAAATTTTGCTGATGCAGAAGACATACTCCAAGAAGGTTTCATAAAGGCTTTCAAGTACCTTAAAGACTATAGCGGAAAAGGTTCATTGGAAGCATGGATGGGAAAGATAATGGTAACAACCGCTTTAAATTATTATAAGAAGAAGAACCTTATAAATAAAGATATAGATCCTGAAAGCTCAAATACCTATATATCTCAGGATAACCTGGTAGTATCAAGAATATCTCATGCGGAAATTATAGCCCTTTTACATGAATTACCTTTTGGATATCAAACTGTTTTTAAGTTAAGAACAATTGAAGGATATTCTCACAAAGAGATTAGCAAAATAATGCAAATAAGCATAAACACCTCCAAGTCTCAGTTATCTAGAGCCAATAAGGCATTGCGCAAAAAAATCGAATCAATTATTGTATCAGAAGATAGCCTACTTTCAATATCAGAATTGGCCTAATCAAACGTTGAGTAACAATACCATTTCAAAACCCTACCAATTTTCTATTAGGTTTATAAAAGCAAAATAACTTTCATTTCAATACAAGCTGTTATCCATGTATTTTTGTATTATTGAGGTGTTAAAATAAAGCAATAAACATGGAAAATAAATATCAGAAAAACACACCCACTAAGGATAAACGCACATATATCATATCCATCACTATAATAGGTTTGTTCTTCTTCATATTCGGTTTTGTTACCTGGCTTAACGGCATATTAATTCCCTATTTAAAAATTGCTTGTGAATTAACAAACTTTCAGGCATTATTTGTGACCTTTGCCTTTTATATTTCATATACAGTAATGGCGCTTCCTTCCTCATGGATACTGAAAAAGACTGGTTTTAAAAATGGTATGATGGTTGGATTATTTGTTATGGCAATTGGTACAGCAATGTTTATACCAGCAGCCCAAACAAGAGTTTATGAATTATTTCTTTTGGGGCTATTTATTTTAGGAACTGGACTCGCATTATTACAAACAGCATCGAACCCATACGTAACAATTATCGGTCCTAGAGAATCTGCAGCCAAAAGAATTAGCATAATGGGAATATGCAATAAAGTCGCAGGAGCTATAGCTCCTCTTATTCTAGCATATTTTATATTAAATGATGGAGATACCTTTGTGGCAAATCTTGGCAACTTAGATGCAGCTGCAAAAGTAATTGCTCTTGATGGCCTCGCTGAAAGAGTTATATTACCCTACTTAGTGATGACCATTGTTCTAGTGCTTCTTGGAATTATGATAAGGTTTGCCCCTCTTCCTGAGATTGAAGAAGAACAGGACGAGAACGTTAATGATGTTGTGGGGAAAACAAATATCTTTCAATTTCCCAACCTTGTGTTAGGGGTACTTGCATTATTTTTTTATGTTGGTGCGGAAGTGATTGCAGGTGATACAATTATTAGTTATGGAAGGTCTCTAGGGATTCCTTTGGATACAGCAAAAATATTTACGTCATTGACCCTTGCTTCCATGATTGTGGGGTATGTAATAGGTATAATATTAATTCCTAAATACTTATCACAGGAAAAGGCCTTAGCCATATCAGCCATTCTGGGTATATTATTCTCTATAATTGTGGTGTTAACACCTCCAATGATATCTGTAACATTCGTAGCTCTATTGGGTTTAGCCAATGCAATTGTTTGGCCTGCAATATGGCCTTTGGCATTACATGGCTTAAATAAATTTATAAAAACAGGTTCGGCCATGCTAATAATGGCAATTGCTGGTGGTGCCATATTGCCATTAGCCTGGGGTATGATTGCTGATGATTTCTCATCTCAGTTGGCCTATATTGTTATGATACCACTATATCTTTTTATATACTTTTACGCAGCAAAATGGCACAAACTCAGTGCTTGGAAATAAATACTTTTTTTAAAAAAATAAATTTACCAACATATGAAACCAACATTATTAATACTAGCAGCAGGAATTGGGAGTAGGTACGGTGGAGTTAAACAAATGGATGAAATTGGTCCTTCCGGTGAAAGCATTATAGATTACTCAATATTTGATGCAATTAGAGCAGGTTTTGGAAAGGTAGTGTTTGTTCTAAACCCAAAAATAGAAAAGGATTTCAAAGATATCTATGAGCCACGTTTAAATGGAAAGATTAAAACCGATTATGTTTTACAAGAAGTATCAGCAGTTCCCGATGGCGTTAGTATAAATTCTGAAAGAATAAAGCCATGGGGAACAGGACATGCAGTTTTAGTTGCTAAGAATGTAATAAATGAGCCATTCGCAGTAATTAATGCGGATGATTTCTATGGTAAAAATGCATTTGAGTTAATAAGTAATTTTATGCATGAAAAAGGTAATAACTCATCGGAATATGGAATGGTTGGCTACAAACTTTCCAATACACTAAGTGAAAATGGCAGTGTATCAAGAGGTGTATGCCAAACAGATAAGGGATACCTTACTGATGTAGTTGAACGCACAAGTATAATAAACCAAGGAAGTAAAATTGTATTTGAAGAGAATAACATAAAACATGATATTGATGCCAACTCAGTTGTATCAATGAATTTCTGGGGCTTTACCCCTTTATTTTTTGATCAACTAGAAAAAGATTTTCGAATATTTATCGCCAACAACGCGGATAATATCAAAGCTGAGTTTTATATCCCAAGTGTAGCAAATGACTTAATCAAAAAAAATGAAGCTGAGATAACTATGCTCACTAGCAACGATAAATGGTTCGGTGTTACTTATCAAGACGATAAAGAAACGACCATTAAAAGGGTAAAAGATCTCGTTGACAAAGGTATTTACCCAACTAATATATGGAGCTAGGTTCTTCTTAAATGATAGATACTACACATATTAATGATATCTTCTCAAACTTTTCCCAGGAGAGTACTACAAGCATCAAACCATATGGGGATGGTCATATAAACAAAACATACCTTGCTGAAACCATAAATAATAAATATATCCTTCAGAAGGTAAATAAAAGTGTATTCGACCTAGAATGTCTAGTAAATAATTATGAGGTTCTAGATAATTACATTACCTCAAATGGCTTATCAGGAAAATATTACCCTCCCTATATTAAAACTAATAATAAACAGATCCATCATATTGATTCTGATGGCAGTTGCTGGAGGTTATCTGTATATTTAAATGATTCGCTAACACATCAATTATCGCCATCAATTAATATTACGCAAGATGCTGGTATGGCAATGAGTAGATTTCAAAAACTACTTAATAGCATTAATTCAGACAGCTTTAGGCCTACCATACCTGACTTTCACAATCCACAACGAAGATTGGATGATTACCTTGATGCGGTTAAGAAAACTAAATCTCAAAATATTAGAAAAGCATCAGAGGAGATAAGTTTTGCCAATAGCAATACTAAAATAGCAGAAGAAATGTCAAGTATTGTAAATGCAAATGATTTTAATTACAGATTAACACACAATGATACAAAGCTTGAAAACATTCTTTTTAGAAATAATAATTATCCTCTAATAATTGATTTGGATACTGTTATGGAAGGTAGTATATTATTTGACTTTGGAGATATGGTTAGGTCCATTACCTCACTTGCAAAAGAAGACGAAAAAGATCTATCAAAAGTTGAGTTTAATATTGATCACTTTGAAGCTTTAGCACAGGGCTACTTTAGCACCATAAAAATAGATTTGACTGATAACGAATTAAATAACATTTATTCTGGAGTGCTGTCAGTAATATATATTCAGGGAATAAGGTTTTTAACCGATTTTTTAATGGGCAACGTTTATTACGATACGGGTTATGCTGAACATAACTTGGATAGGTCTAAAACACAATTTAAACTCCTACAAGGAGTGATATCTAAGGAAGCTGAGATTGCTCATATATTAGATGATGTGCTTGAGTAAAATTAGCTCAGAAAGCAATTAGTTAATAGCACCAATGAATTCAAGTTCTAATTTAGCAATATATCAATCGATCCAAGACAATCTGTATTTTCAACCGCTAGAGCAGCAGCATAACCATATATGATCTTCATGGTAAGTTCAGATGGTATATGGGAAGTTACAGACAAGTGTTTGGATGAATTCTGATGTTGTTTTAAAGTAAATTTAATCATACGCCATACGTAGGTTTATATCATTTTATAACCTAACGCAGTTAACGTTCAATTTATTGTGCCTGTTTGTAAGTGGTATTGAAGTTTTGTTTGTTGAAGAAATCAGAAGGGTCAAATGTCTGATTACATAACTTTAGCAAAAGCGAAAATTAAGAAGTAAGTATTACTTTATTCTCTTCTATTATCTTTCTCATATTAATGATCGCATATCTCATTCTACCCAATGCAGTATTGATGCTTACATCTGTCTGTTCTGCAATATCCTTAAAACTAAGACCTGAATAGCATCTTAAATATAATACTTCACGTTGTTCTTCTGGCAAGAATTCAAGCAACTTTCTAACATCCGTATGGATTTGATCAACTACAAGTTGCTCCTCCACAGAAGGGTCTGTAAATTTAATCGTATCAAAGACGTCAAAATCATTGTAGGAATTATCTACTGTGGGAACTTTTTTAGATTTCCGGAAATGATCAATAACAAGGTTGTGAGCTATGCGCATAACCCACTGAATAAACTTACCTTCATCATTGTAAGTGCCCTTTCTTAGGGTATTTATTACCTTTACATATGTATCCTGGAAAATGTCATCTGCCAATTGCTTATCCTTCACCAGTAGAAATATATAAGAATATAATCTATTTTGATGACGTTCAATAAGAATTTGGAGGCTGGAATGATCACCGTTAATAAAACTTTTTACAAGTTCTTTTTCACTGCGTGTTACCTTACTCATATTACCTATTTTAAGTTAATGAACAAAAAAATGGTAGAGTTTTAATCGATAATCTATCTCCTATTGGTTAGTTAAACATTAATGCAAATATAGCTATTATACCTGCAAAAGCAAATAAAGTTCTAATTTTGCAGGAATTTTTTAGACAAATTCCTGCTTTTAACAATGAAACAAAGAAACCCAGATATTATATCTATCTCTAAATCAAGGGTAAACAACCTAAAAAACCTTAGCGTAACAATTCCTAAAAAAAAGCTGGTTGTAATTACTGGTTTATCAGGGTCAGGAAAATCCTCGTTAGCATTCGATACATTATTTGCAGAAGGTCAAAGAAGGTACGTTGAAAGCCTTAGTTCATATGCAAGGCAATTCCTGGGAAGAATGGATAAACCTGAGGTTGATTCTATAACAGGTATAGCACCTGCTATTGCAATAGAGCAGAAAGTAAAGAGCAGAAACCCCAGATCTACAGTTGGAACATCAACAGAAGTATATGAATACATAAAGTTACTTTTTGCAAGAATTGGAAAAACATATTCCCCAATTTCCAACAAACGGGTTAAAAGAAACACATTACAAGATGTAGTAAATTATATATCACAGCTAACTGAAGGTACCGTGGTTATCATATATACACCCCTTGAAATTAATAATGGTAGAGATATCTCGCAACATCTACAAGTTCTTCTTCAGCAAGGCTTTAATAGAGTTCTAGAAAATGGACACATTAAAAGAATTGAAGAAATTATTGAACAGGGTGAAACAAAAGCCAATAACAATAATAATTATTTCTTGGTTATTGACAGAATTATTTATGATCCCAATGATGAAGATATGAAAGCTAGAGTTGCTGACTCAGCTCAAGTGGCATTTTACGAAGGTAATGGCAACTGTATTATCTCTTATACTAAGGGTGAAAAGACTCATAAACAAGCTTTCTCAAATAAATTTGAACTTGATGGAATTAAGTTCGAAGAACCTAGCATAAACATGTTTACCTTTAATAATCCTCTTGGTGCATGCAAAAAATGTGAAGGATTTGGATCTATTATTGGCATTGACCCGGATCTGGTAATCCCAAATCCATCATTATCAATATACGATGAAGCCATAGCCTGCTGGAAAGGAGAAAAAATGAGCGAATGGAAATATAAGCTGATTAAAAACGCACACAAATTTGACTTTCCAATACACAGACCCTACTATGAATTAACATCAGAGCAAAAAGAATTACTATGGACAGGTAATGATTTTTTTAGTGGTATCAATGCATTCTTTAGCAGTGTTGAAGAACAAACATATAAAATCCAATATCGGGTTATGCTTTCACGTTACAGAGGAAAAACACTATGTCCTGACTGTATGGGTACAAGGTTAAGAAAAGATACAAACTACATCAAAGTAGGAGGTAAGAATGTAAGTGAAATAGTACGAATGCAATTGGATGAAGCATATCATTTCTTTATCAAATTGGAACTTGATGATTATGACCTGAAGATTGCCAAACGTTTGTTGTTTGAAATAACTTCCAGATTAAAATTTTTAATTGATGTGGGTCTTTCTTACCTCACGATGAATAGACTTTCATCTTCCTTATCAGGTGGCGAATCCCAAAGAATAAATTTAGCAACATCACTTGGCAGCAGTTTAGTTGGATCGATGTATATACTTGATGAACCTAGTATAGGACTCCACCCAAGAGATACCAAAAGGCTATTGAGTGTATTATATTCATTGAGAGATATTGGAAATTCTGTAATTGTTGTTGAGCATGATGAAGAAATTATTATGGCATCTGATTATATAATTGATATAGGCCCAGATGCTGGAGAACATGGCGGTGAACTAGTATTTGAGGGTAATTTTGATGAGCTAAAAAACAACAACAAAAGTTATACAGCATTATACCTCACCAATAGAAGTAAAATATCCATCCCTGAGCAACGACGTAAATGGAGAGATTACATAGAAATAAAGAATGCCACTCAAAACAATCTTAAAGATGTAAACGTAAAAATACCTCTTAACATTTTGCTTGTTGTAACCGGAGTAAGTGGTTCCGGCAAATCTACTCTTGTAAAGGATATTTTATATCCGGCCCTCAAAAGAAATCTAGATGGACACATAGAGAAGGCTGGGAAGCACGGCCAAATATCAGGTGAGCTAAGTAAGGTTAAAGCAATAGAATATGTGGATCAAAATCCAATTGGAAGATCATCCCGATCAAACCCTGCTACATACCTTAAGGCTTTTGATGATATAAGATCTCTTTTTGCATCAGAAAAACTTGCTAAACTAAGAGGATTTAAACCTGGCTATTTTTCTTTCAATGTACCGGGCGGTAGATGTGATCAATGCGAAGGTGAAGGAGTAATAAAAGTGGAAATGCAATTTATGGCAGATATCTATCTGAAATGCGATTCATGTAATGGAAATAGATTTAAGAGTGAAGTGCTAGAAATAAAATATAATAACCAAAGTATCAGTGATATTCTAAATCTTACTGTTGATCAGGCATTGCAATTTTTTAAGGGTATTGAAACAAAAAACTCTTCGGTCAAGAAAATAATAAGCAAAATACAACCATTGGAAAATGTAGGGCTTGGATACTTGAGAATGGGACAGCCATCTAATACACTAAGTGGTGGGGAAGCCCAAAGGATAAAACTTGCATACTTCCTTGCAAAGGGTGGCAATAGTGCTCCTACCCTATTTGTTTTTGATGAGCCAACAACAGGCTTACATATTCATGATATAAGCAAGCTACTTCACTCCCTCAATTCATTAATAGAAATAGGGCACTCAGTTCTTGTAATAGAGCATAATACAGAAGTAATTAAATCAGCAGACTGGATAATAGACCTTGGTCCAGAAGGTGGCGACGGAGGAGGTGAAATAGTTTTTGAAGGGATTCCTGAGGAATTAATAAAAAGTAAAGTATCGCACACTGGAAAATATTTGAAGAAAAAGTTAAATAACTAGCCCAACAATTAAGTTACAGACACTTAATCAATCCATATTTACGATACAATTAGCAGTTTTATTATAGCAAATTCATTTATATTAAAGAAGTATCTTTATTTTCCATAATACATAACTTTTTAATACAATATCGATCAATAATTAAATAATAGTAATTACGGTTATCATCCATCCACATTACGTAACATAGTAAGCTAGATAATATTTTGAAAATAATATACATAAAAGCATATAAATAACTGTTAATAGTGTATTTAAGCTAATATTAATATAATACAATGTAATTTCTAAGTACATTAAGTTAAAGCTTAAAAATAATAAGCAAATATTTGATTTGTATACAATCAGACAAAGTATTATTTCAATTTTAATCAACACATATACTTGTACCTTTTATAAATTTATTGTATCTTTACCGTAAATTCCATTAATCCCTAAAGCAATGACAGGTAAAATAGTATTAAGAAGAAAGTTACTAGCTAATGGGGAATACCCTGTTTGCATTAGACTATCCATTAAGGATGCCTCAGCTACTTACATTAGAATAAGCGGCCTATCTTGTTTAGAAAAAGAATGGAACAAAGAGATGGCTAGATATAACAGAAACAGAGCTGATCAAAAAAAATTAAACACAATTTTAAATGAAGCTGAGCTGAAGGTAGGTAATATAATGACAGAATTACTCGCCCATAAAAATTTTACCTACAAAAGGTTTAAGGAATACTACAATTTTAAACCATCAGATAACAATGTTATTCCATTCTGGCAGAATCATGTTAATGCACTAATAAATCAGAAAAGGTATGGCAGTGCTAAAGCCTATAAAACTTATATGAACTCCTTTAAGAAGTTTGCACCCAATAGTATAAGTTTTGCGGAAGTAGATCATACCTTTGTAGACTCATACAGAAAATACCTACTCAAAAGAGGCTTAACCATTAATGGAAGTAGCTCATACATTATTGGGTTAAGAGTTATCTACAATAGATTCCATAAACTAAACAACTTGCCCAAAATAGAGCTGGATTGGCAGATTAAAAAAGAAGAGACTCCCAACAGATATCTTAGTCTGGACGAGTTGAGGGCATTCATTAAGTTTGAGGGTGGCACCCCATCAATGATGTTTGCAAAAGACATATTTCTATTCTCGTTCTATGCAGATGGCATTAACTTCTATGATATGGCTCTACTAGAGCTTAAGAATATTGTAGATGAAAGAATAATATATCAAAGAAAGACTAACAAGACCTTAAGTATTCATATAAACCCGCAACTTAAGGCATTGATACTAAAGCATAATAATGGCAAGTACCTTCTGCCCCTGAGAAATGATAAAATAGTTAATCCCAGGAGTGATATCAACACTAGACTAAACACCATCAACAACAATCTAGCTAAAATATCTAAGGCCTTAGACATACCTAAAATCACAACCTATACTGCAAGGCATTCAGTAGCTGGGCTTCATCAAAGAAGTAATGTTCCTGTAGAAAGAATATCAGAAATATTAGGTCACAGCAACATAAGAACAACAAAACTATACCTAGGCAAACTGAGCACAAACCTATTAGATGAAGCAAGAAACAGTTTATACAAACAGATTTAATATATTTGTTTTAATAAAATTAGCAGCATGAATGATAAAATATTAAAGTTAACAAGGAAATGGTGGTTTTATTTAATTATAGTAATTTTAAATTTAGCAATACCACCCATTGCTACAAATAATTTTAAAATCGAAGATGCGGGTTCAATTATTAATACAACCTTAAGATACTCTCTGAGCATTACTTCCTGGGAACCATTTGCAATTCCTTTTCAAATAATATTTATAGCAGTAATACTACTGCTGTTCATATCTAAGGTAAAATATTTTATACAAAAATACTTCGCTCTATTTATAGGCTTTACATACTTACTATATACAATTGGACAAAATATAGCATTAACAGAAAAGTATGGCGTAAGCATTATTACAATAAATATTATTATGTTCTTATTCGTTGCATATTCCTGGTTTGTAGAATTTAAAGAGCAAAAAAATAAATATACATTTGGGAATTGGAAGATTAAATATATCTGGTTAGTAGTACTATCAATTATTGCATTCTGGGCACCTATAGATTATAGCAGTGCGCCAATGGTTGATTTACACCTCAAATATTTTATAACAAGCGGCTCAGCCTTAGCATTTTGCCTAACAACGCCGTTACTTTTGACAATAATGACACTAAATATTCCCCATATTAATATTTTCACTTATAGAATAACTGCGTTAATAGGTTTTATCATTGGAATATACAATATGATGTTATTTGGGCATCCAGAATTATTTTGGTTAGCAATAATGCATATTCCATTAATAACAGTTTCATTCTTTTCATTAATAAATAGTTATCGAGTTGAGAAAAAGTATAATTTATATTAGATAATTGGGAATTATTATTTCAGGAGGATAAGAATATTTACAAAATTATATCTCCGCTACAAATAAAAACACTATGGACATCTTCATAAAAGTCATTATTATCATTGCTGAGAGTGTTGGTGTCATAATACTATCTATCATCCTATGGAAAAGATTAAAAAGGTTACCTAAATTACCCCCCGGTGATGATTTAGATGCATAAAGAAACCTTTGCATTATTATTAACCTAGATTTTAGTTTGTGAGATTAGACTTAAATTGTACCCTTACTTGTACCCATAATATTTATTACACCATTTAGTTTATATATTTAATTTGGTCTTTTGATTCATTTATTACAACAATCAACAGGTCATAATAAGTATATAAGCCCAATATATATAGGTTATTCATATGCGTTTCTTTTTAAAACTAAATTTTGATAATTTTGTGGCATTAATAACATTAAAAATATTAAATTAATGAAGTATCTTTATTTTTCCATTATATGTGTAATTGTAATACAATTATCATCATGTATGAACAGCGGACATACAAATGACGAGAAAAATCACAATCACTCATATCATGATAGTGTCTCCAAATCAAATAACCTATTTGACACAACAATTCATTATGCGAGTGAAATACATCTGGCCAATGTAAAACAACTTACCAATGGAGGTGATAATGCTGAAGCATATTTCAGTTTTAATGACTCCATGATTGTATTTCAAGCCAAAGTACCCAAATGGGGCAGTGAATGCGACCAAATTTATTATTTCCCATTTAACGATGGTGATATGATGGTGAAAAAGCCAAAGCTTCTTAGTGAAGGCCTTGGAAGAACAACATGTTCATACTTTATGCCTGGTGATACAACTGTTCTTTACGGCTCAACAAGATCAGGTGGTGATAATTGTCCGCCTGAACCAGAGAGAAGAGCAGATGGTAAATACGTGTGGCCAATTTATCAAGATTTTGACATTTATATCGCAGATCTGGAAGGTACATTAATTGACACCCTTATCTCAGGACCAGGCTACGATGCGGAAGCAACCGTATCCCCCAATGGAGACAAAATAGTATTTACATCCGATCGTTCAGGAGATCTTGAATTATATACTTGCGATATTGATGGAAGTAATGTTAATCAAATAACGTATGAACTTGGGTATGATGGTGGAGCATTCTTTTCACCAGATGGTAACAAGTTAGTTTTTAGATCATCCAGGCCTAAATCAAAGGAAGAGATTAATGAATATAAGCAGTTATTATCTGAAGGACTTGTGAAGCCTACAAATATGGAATTGTATGTCTGTAATGTGGATGGAAGTGATTTACAAAGAGTAACTGATCTTGGCAAAGCTAATTGGGCACCCTTCTTTCATCCATCAGGTGAAAAAATAATATTTAGCTCTAATCACGCATCAAAAAGAGGATTTGAATTCAATCTCTTTATGATTAATATTGATGGCACAGGACTCGAGCAAATAACTTATGATGGCATATTTGATGCATTTCCAATGTTCTCCTACAATGGGGAAAAATTAATTTTTTCATCAAATAGAAATAACGGAGGTACCCGGAATACGAATCTTTTTATTGCCGACTGGGTAGATTAAAGCATTTGCTTTTGATAATATGTAAGTGCTTCTTGGTTATTGCATAATTGAAGTAGATATATAGTTAAAGAAATTATTATGACAAATACTCCACGTAAAATAGTATTTGACAAATTGGAAATGCTTAACATATCCTTTGAGGTATTTGAGCATCCTCCATTAGACACAATTGAAATTGCATTAAAGTACTGGAAGAATATTAATGCATTTCATTGTAAAAATCTATTTTTTAGAAATCATAAGGGGGAAAAACATTACCTTGTAATTATAAAAGATACTACTACTTTTAACATTCGTAGTTTGGAACAAAGATTAAAACAAGGGAAGCTTAGTTTTGCTTCGGAAAAACGACTCTTAAAGTACCTTGGAGTAAGACCTGGATCAGTATCAGCATTTGGTTTGATAAATGATGACACCAATCACGTTCATGTATTCATGGATAATCAACTTCAAAAGGCAAAAAAGATAAGTTTTCATCCTAATGACAATACTGCCAGCGTTGTTTTGGAGTATTCAGACTTTATCAAATACCTCAACTCATCTGGAAATACTTATGAATATATTGATCCTTCACCTAAAAACGATTAATTTTGTGAAATGCAGAAAATGAATATTAATATCAACTCCGATATTGGAAAGCTTAATGGTGTTATTGTTCACCTTCCTGGAGCGGAAGTTGAAAACATGACTCCAGAAAATGCTGGAAGAGCCCTTTACAGCGACATTCTGAACCTTTCAATTGCACTTCCAGAATACCAAGATTTCATAGGTGTTCTAAAAAAGTTCACCACCGTTTTTGAAGTAAATGACCTCCTACATGAGGTTATAAAAAATCATGAATATAGAAATGAACTTCTGCAATTAATATGCAAAAATGAGCATAGTGGTGATGTTGACTTATGCAATTACATTGAATCAATAGGTGATAGTATCCTTGCAAAAAATCTAATTCAGGGTATTGAGATGAGAAAAGATAATCTAACACGTTTTATTGATGATGAGAGATATTGTTTGCATCCATTACCAAATTTCTTTTTCACTAGAGATGCAAGTTTTGCAATTGGTGATGAGATTATGATAAGTAAGATGGCCAATAATGTTCGTGATAGGGAAACACTTATAATGGAAACTATCCTGAGAAATCATCCTATTTTTAACGCCAAAACCATTAACCCTGTTAATAATTACGATAAAACTGGTAAGGGAACAATAGAAGGGGGTGATGTAATAGTTGTTAGGGAAGACATTTTACTTGTGGGCAGCGGAGACAGAACATCAACACAAGGAATTGATTCGGTAATAGAGCATTTGAAAACAAAGAAAGGAAGCCATCACATCATTATTCAGGAGTTACCCTTTAAGCCAGAATCATTTATTCACCTAGATATGGTTTTTACTTTACTAGACAAAGATAAATGTATGATTTATGAGCCATTGATAATAAATGCCACGAAGTATTTAACAATTCATATTGCCGTTGATAATGGCAAAGTAGTTTCAATTAAAGAAGAAAAGAACATTATTAGCGCCTTGACAAAATTAGGTATGGAACTACAACCAGTTGTATGTGGAGGCAAACATGATCAGATCATAATGGAGCGAGAACAATGGCAAAGTGGAGCAAATTTTTTCACTCTTGAACCTGGAAAAGTAATCGGATATGGTCGTAATGTAAATACCATAGAAGCTCTCAGCAAAAGTGGTTTTGATATAGTTCATGCCAAAGACATTATTTCTGGCAAGGAAATATTTGAAGATCATAAAAAGATGGTAGTGACCATTGATGGTAATGAACTTTCAAGAGGAAGAGGAGGAGCCCGTTGCATGACCATGCCAGTATCAAGAGAAAATGTTACCTGGTAATAAAGAAATAAATCATCATTAAAAGATTTGAAATTTTTTGACACAGAAAGAAATTAGGACATACTATTCTGAATATCCATTTAAAGTAATCTTTCTTACAGCATTATTGGTAAGAATTATTGCAGCAATATTCTCCAAGGGTTATGGTTGGCATGATGATCAATTTTTAATAATTGAAGTTGCTCAGTCATGGGTTGATGGAGTGGATTATTATGGATGGTTGCCAACTCTAGATGGACTGGGAGAGCCAGAGGGATTTAGCTTCTTTTATGTTGGCTTACACTATATTATTTTCAGTATACTTGAATACATAGGAATAATAAACGCCGAATCAAAAATGCTCGTAATTAGATTATTGCATGCATTTTGGTCCACAATAATAGTTTATTATGGAATTAAGATTACTGATAAAATTAGCAATTCCAAAAATGCAAGGATTGTAGGATGGTTACTGGCATTATTCTGGATATTTCCAATGATAAGTGTTAGGACCCTTACTGAATATGTTAGCATTCCCCCGTTGATGTATGGTCTTTGGGTAATTGTTTCCTCGGACAATAAGACCACTTATTATAAGTGGTTATGGGCAGGCATTGTGATGGGAATTGCTTTCAATATTAGGTTTCAAAGTGGTTTGATTATTGGCTCAATGGGATTAGTATTATTATTCCAAAAAAAATGGTTAAATGCATTAGTACTTGGAACAGGAGTTATATTATCAATATTACTAATTCAAGGTGGTATTGATTACCTAGTATGGAAAAAGCCATTGGTCCAGCTTTTGCAGTATGTGACATATAACTCTGATAGCACCAATATTTCTGGGTATCCACAGGGTGATTGGTATGTTTATATACTATTCATTTCAGGTATTATGATCCCACCGATAAGTATATTCATTTTAACTGGCATGTTTAAGGAATGGAAAAGGATATTAATAATATTTCTACCGGTTATATTATTTCTAATATTTCACTCATACTACCCCAACAAGCAAGAGAGGTTTGTGGTTACAATCATACCGTTTATTATGATCATTGGCATAATTGGATGGCAACGAATTGTTTCTACTGTTAAATCTAGTAGGGTAAGAAGTATTATAAGAGGTTCTTGGATATTCTTTTGGGTTATTAACTTGTTACTTTTAATTCCAATAACCATTATGTATTCAAAAAAAGCCCGCGTTGAAACTATGATATATATGGCTCAGTACGATGACATAAATAACTTCATGATTGAAGATGTGAATCGAGATGTACTAGGGTTCCCTCCACAATTTTATTTGAATAACTGGTACAACTATCATACTTTCCTAGGAGATAGCAATTTTGAAGAATTTGCTAAAGAAAGAAAAAATGATTCCCCTGAATTTACTCCGGGATTTATCCTTTTCTATCAACCTGATAATCTTGAGCAAAGAGTAGAGAATATTAAAACAATTTATCCAAATCTAACTTTTGAGGTAAAAATTGAACCTGGTTACATGGATAAAGTGCTTTATTGGCTAAACCCCATAAATGCCAATCAGAATATTTATATCTACCGTAATACCGATATATTACCTCTTTAATACTAGGTAAAATAACGAATTATCATTATTTTTACTGATGAATAAGACTGATTATATTTGCAGTATGTAGATTGCTTTTATTTCAGTAAATATTGAATAAATGAATAAAGAGAGGGCAAAGAAAAATATTGATAAGCTGGTAGAAGAACTACAACAACATAATTATAACTATTATGTTTTATCAAATTCAACCATCAGTGATTTCGAATTTGATAATATGCTTAAAGATCTTGAATTATTGGAGAAGAATTTTCCGGATTTAATCAGAGATGATTCCCCTACACTTAGAGTCGGGGGTGCTCCTACAAAAGACTTCCAATCGGTAATACACAAGTATCCGATGTTATCACTTGCAAATACATATTCAGAGGAAGAAATTAACGATTTTGATGTCAGAACGCGCAAAATAGTAGGTGATGATGTTGAATATGTTTGTGAGCTAAAGTATGACGGTCTTTCCATAGGCCTAACTTATCAAAATGGTATTTTAAAACAAGCCGTTACACGTGGGGATGGAGTTAGTGGAGATGACGTTACCAATAACATACGAACCATAAAAAGCATACCGCTAAAGTTAAAGAAACATTCAACTGAAGATTTTGAGATAAGAGGAGAGGTTTTTATGCCATTGGATGGTTTTGCTGAGATGAATAAGACCAGAGAGGATATAGGAGAGCAGCCGTTCGCAAATCCAAGAAATGCGGCTTCAGGAACTGTTAAAATGCAGGATCCAACTGAGGTTGCTAAGAGGCCTCTGGACTGCTACCTATATTATATCCCTGGTAATCAATTAAGATTAAATACACACTACGAGAGTTTGCAGGAAGCAGTAAAAATGGGATTTAAAGTCTCCAGGAATGTAGCTGTTTGCAAAAGCACAAAAGAAATTTTTGAATTCATAAACGACTGGGATAAGGGAAGGAAGCAGCTAAATTTTGAAATAGATGGCATAGTGATCAAGGTTAACGGATATACCCAGCAGAAACAACTTGGCTTTACTGCAAAAAATCCAAGATGGGCTATTGCGTATAAATTTAAAGCTGAAAAAGCTGAGACTACATTAAACTCAATTTCTTATCAAGTAGGCAGAACAGGAGCAGTTACACCCGTTGCAAATCTAAAACCAGTTCAACTGGCGGGAACAGTTGTAAAAAGAGCTAGTTTACATAACTCTGATATAATGAAATCACTAGACATAAGAATTGGTGATTATGTGTATGTTGAAAAAGGTGGTGAAATAATACCCAAGATAGTTGGAATCAATAAGTCAAAAAGAACCAAAAATATCCATCCAGTAGATTTTATTAATAATTGTCCTGAATGTGGAACAAAACTTACAAAAAATGAAAATGAAGCAGCCCACTACTGCCCTAATGAAGACCATTGCCCGCCACAAATAAGAGGTAAACTAGAACACTTTATTTCAAGGAAAGCCATGAATATAGACAGCCTTGGAGAAGGTAAAATCGAAATGCTTTATGAGAGTGGTCTTTTAAATAATATTTCTGATTTCTATAAAATTAGATATGAAGACATCATTGGTCTTGAAAAAATAATTCCTGGAAAGGATGGCAAGAAAGAAAGCAAGATTAGTTTCAAGGAAAAAACAGCATCAAATATAATTAATGGAATTAATGAGTCAAAGAAAATACCTTTTGCTAGAGTTATTTTTGCCTTGGGAATAAGGTATGTGGGCGAAACAGTTGCAAAAAAACTAGCCACAAGCTTTAAAAATATGGATAATATTTCGTCTGCATCATATGAGGAATTGGTAGAGGTAGATGAAATAGGTGAAAGAATTGCAAACTCAGTAATTGCATGGTTTAGTAAAGATGAGCATAAACAAATAATATTGGAGTTAAAGAATGATGGATTAAAACATGAAATAGATTTCAATTCTGAAAATATTTCAAATATACTGGATGGAAAAACATTTGTTGTAAGCGGTGTATTTGAAAATCATTCAAGAGATGAGTTGAAAGCACTTGTTGATAGTAATGGTGGAAAGAATACCAGTTCAATTTCTTCCAAAACTAGTTATGTAATTGCGGGTGAAAATATGGGACCTGCCAAAAAAGCAAAGGCAGAAAAATTTGGGATAGAAGTCTTAAGCGAGAACGATTTCATAGAGTTAATTAACAATAACTAGATTGAAATATTATTTGAGGATTTACCAATAAATGTATATGTTTTAAAATGCATAAGAAGCACCAAATAATAATGAGAGTGCTCCTAGATGTGCCTCTTGGTTAACTTCTCTTTTGTTTCTCATATAATCTAGTTCCAACATAGAGCCCATATATGAAGAATTAAAGTGAACATTCATAATATCATTAATTGCATACTTCACTCCAAAGCCAAATAAAAAGGCAAATACAACGTCATTGGTGTGGGTCTCATAATAATCAATGGATGTATATATCGTTTTTGTTTGAATAAGAACGCTTGGTTTATAAACATTTCGCAGTCCCCCCATCATTCTAACTGTAAACGAAACATAATCATTAAATGGCATGTCAAAAATAAATCCAGCAACTCCGGCTATATCACTAAATGGTTTAGATGTAACATCTATATCAATAAAAGCAGGACTTTGTATGCGATATGCATTTGCTAATTTATCATCATCTATTGGGTTTACATTGTAGTTCAATATAAATCCAAAGCCAACATGTTTACTACTAAAGTATGATACCTCCCCTGATATCGTCGTACCTAACTTTGCATAACTAGATAAGTTTATACCATCGTTGTTTCCAAAACCATATGAAGGTATCGATAATCCTATGGATAAGGATACCAATCCACGGTTATACATATAACCTTGAGAAAAAGAGTGTGTAATTAATAATAAAGAAATAATAAGTAGAAACCCTATTTTTTTCACGTATGGGGATTTAATTAGCAATTTACTATATTTTTTGATTTAAAGGATGAACTAATTTTTATTGGTAATATTATGGAATAATCCATGCCTCTTCTAAACATAATTGCTATTATTTAAATACTTTGCATAATCTATCGGATGCACTAGAAACAATTGTTCTTGGCGAGGCAAGGTTAATTCGTTGAAAACCTGAACCTCCAACGCCAAATATTGGGCCATGAGACAACCCTAATTTAGCTTCATTAATAATGATATTTTTAATTTTATCATCATCATAACCAGTATCATTAAAATCCAACCATGCCATATATGTGGCTTCAGGTTCTACTAATTTTATGCGAGAATTAGTTGAAATCAATGTGCTTCTTAAAACATCAAGATTACCTGAAACATATTCCATAAGCGCAATAACCCAGTCATAACCATGCGTATAAGCTGCCTCAGAAGCTATCGCTCCAAAAACATTACCCAGTGAGATATGAAGTGAGTCTATAATCGTCTGCATCTTCTCCCGCAGGTTATGGTTACTTATTATTAGAGAAGAAGTTGCCATTCCAGCAAGGTTAAAGGTTTTACTAGGGGCAATACAGGTAATTGTAATATCAGCAATTTCATCCGATATTGTTGCAATTGGTATATGCTTTTTGTTGGGGAAGATTAAATCATTATGGATTTCGTCCGAAACAATGATAACATCATTATCCAGGCAAATACTCGCTATTTGCACCAACTCTTCTCTTGTCCATACGCGCCCTGTGGGATTATGAGGACTTGAAAAAAAGAATAATTTGGCATACTTTGCTTTGGCGGCAAAATCATCAAAGTCTATCGTATATCCACCATGTTTATAAATCAAAGTACTTTCAGTAAGTATTCTATCATGATCCGTTGCCGCGGTAAAAAAAGGGAAATATACTGGAGGTTGCACAAGAATTGCATCTCCAGGTTTCGTTAATGCCAATGTTGCAAAGTTTAGTGCAGGAACAATACCTGGTGAAAAAACTATCCAATCCTCGTTTATTTTCCAGTCATGTTTTCTTTCAACCCAATCAATAATCGAATTCGTATATGTTTCCCCTCGTAATGAATATCCATATATGGGATGCTGAGCACGTTTTACTATAGCCTCGCGCACAAAATCTGGTGTTTCAAAATCCATATCAGCCACCCATAATGGCGTAATATCTTCTTTACCAAACATTTGCATTCGCATGTCGTATTTAATACTAGACGTATTTTCTCTTTCTACGATTTTATCAAAATCATACATAATTGAAACTATTTAAGATAAAAGAGTGTTAGTTACTGAGTTAACATAACAGGCATGATAAGCATTAGAACATCTTCCGGATCGTCATCAGATTTTTCCGATAATATTATTCCTGCTCTATTTGGAGCTGATAATTCCAGAATTATTCTCTCAGGTTCAAGTGTGCTTAGCATTTCTTGCATAAACCTTGAATTAAATCCAATTTCAATATCATCGCCATGGTAGCTGCAAGTAAGCCTTTCCTTTGCTTCACTGGAATAATCAAGGTCTTCTGCGGTCAAAAGTAACTCTTGACCTGTTATTTTAAATCTAACTTGGTGCGTAGATTTACTTCCGAAGATTGAAACACGCTTAATTGAATTCAACAGGCTCTTTCGCTCAATTGTGAGTTTATAAGGGTTTTGCATTGGTATAACAGCCTCATAATTTGGATATTTACCCTCTATAAGTCTACATATTAATACTATGTCGTCGAATTCTAGTTTTATATTTGTGTCATTTATTTCAACATTAACAGCTACATCCTCATCCTCGGGCATCACATTTTTAAGGTGTGCCAATGGTTTCTTAGGAATTATTAATGATGTCTCCGTTTCAGATTTAAAATCATTTCGCCTATACCTTACCAATTTATGAGCATCGGTTGCAACAAAAGTTATATTATCTTTTTTGATTTCAAATAAAACTCCTGACATTACTGGTCTTAATTCATCATTTCCAGTAGCAAAAAGGGTTTTATTAAATGCATTTACTAGGAGTGCTGAATTTAATTCAAGAGAGGTAGTATTATCCATTACTGGTATCTGAGGAAACTCATCACTCTGATGACCAATGAGTTTGTATTTACCTTCTCCGGCAAAAATCTCAATGTTTGTACCATCAACTGTAAAAGTTACTGGCGTATCTGGTAATGATTTCATAATATCTAATAACATCTTAGCCGGTATGGCTATTACAACAGCACCATCAGCTTTTGTGGTGGCAAGTGTTACAGAAATTGTAGTCTCAAGATCAGATGCCGTAATCTTTAATTTGTCATCGTTTACTTCAAACAGAAAATCTTCGAGTATTGGCAGAGTGTTATTAGTGCCTAAAACTCCACTAACTTTTTGCAATCCTCGCAGTAAGGTCGTACTTGATATTATAAACTTCATCGGTAGATAAATTATTTTTTAGTTTAAACTTACAGATAAATAATGACCTGTCTTGAAAATTGTCTTTGCATTATTTAATTAATCATTCGTGAGTAAAAGTAACAAAAAAAAAGTAGTTACAAAATGAATAAATGGTTCATTTTTTCACAAAGTAAGTAACAAAATAAGGTGTTTATTGAGGCTTTACAGGTTTTAAACGATTAGTTACGCTCAATGTTTTCCATTTTTCTAATAAAATCTGTACTCTTCCTACGTGTTGATATAACATACTCGTAATATTCATCATCACTATCAGAATTCAATATCCTTTTATCTTCCTTGATGGATTCAAGGTGTTCGTTTAGGTAGTTATCCGATGATATAACCTGCATGATACCATTTTTGTAGTTGAAATAGTACCAGGTTGATGAAGTTGGTTTAAGGTATACTGTTATTTCGCTTCCAATTCTTCCTTTTTCTATTTGAACCCACCCATTAACATACTTATTTACCACATTACCTCCCAAATAACCAACACCTAACTTGCCCATGCTTATGTAAGAGCGAGTAAAGGAATCCCAATATAGTTTCAAATCATTAAAGATAATAGTATGACTTAGGCTTTCTGGGATTTTTTTCATCTGACCATAAAGAGATATTTCTGTTATCAACTTCTCAGCAATTGATTGTGGGAGATTTTTTCTCAAGAACAATGGGAAAAGACCATCGGACATATTTACACCATCGTTGTTGGTGAGCCTTAAGCTATCAGTTATCATGGAGATAGCTTTTTCATCAAAATAGAAATCCAAGAGTATGGAACTATTTACATATGTTGAATCAACATATATAACATGTTCGAATTCACCACTTGCCAATATCTTAAGCATCTTTAAGTCTAGCCCAAGGTTCAAGTTACCATCACCTCTTAAAATACATCTAGTATTATCTAAGGAAACAAAATTTCCCTTTTTATTATTATTGATAAACCTGGCTGGGTTACCAACTGAATACTGATTATTAAGTGTATCAAATATCATCTTCCCTGTGGAATTGATAAATAGCATATCGTTAGGGCTTTTAAGAGGCTCTAGTATCATGGGATAAAACCTTCGATATTGATCGGAATATCCCAGTCCAAAAAAGGCCAGTTCTCCTTCTGAATTTTTGGAACTCTGAGTTACATCGAAGCTTATATTATCCTCATAGAGTATCTGATTAAATGAAACCCAATTATCAAGATTTGCAACGCATTGCTCATTTAATTTGTAACCTCCATTAAATCTGAGATTTTTTCTGGAAGCCACCATGCTTACTTCACCACGAAAGAAATATTCAGGACTCAGGAAGAAAATTTCCTCCTCTGGTATTTGACCAAAACCTGTGGTAATACCATTTGTATTCGGAGCAATCGTTGTAAGATAAATTGGTTGCTGCATATCATTCCTGTCAGAATAATCAATCCAACCCTTTGCATTGTATTGATTCCGGCTAGCAATATTTATTTCCGCATCATATATGCTATGAAAAGCATTAAATGTGTCAGCAACAATTAGGGCATTATTCAGTGTACTAATCTTTGCTCCCTTTAATATCTTAACAGTTTCATTATTGGGAAAGATAGCAATATCAGCAACCTTTATAAGTTTTACTTTCTCAACGTCGATTGTAAAATCTGATAAATTATAGGTTGCATTACCTGCAAAAAACCTTAAGGTATCTGCACTATCTGCATGAGAAATAAATTCGGGCCCCTTTAGATTGTAATCCATAAGGTCAAGCATATCCAAAGTATCTAACCCCATATAATCTTCCTCTAAATTACTGCTCAACAGTAGTTTATCCTCATCCATAACCCACTCAACCTCATCAAGAGTAGAAACGAATTTATTTATGGGAAATTTAATTGATGAATAACTATTTAAGCTCGTAAACCAACCTTGTTGCTGGTCAAAGTCAATTTTAGCAAAATAGTCTCTTACATCCAATAGCAAGGAATCCGCACTTTTGTTTTTCAAAAAGAAGTCTGCAGTGTCAGCAGTGAGGTTACCATACCTGAAGTTTATATTGTCTGAAATAATCTCTGACTGATCAAAAACAAACACCCCCTCCCCTTTCATGTAGTTGGGATTTAAACTCAATGTGCCCTCCAGCCATGAATTATTATATATGGTAAATGGCCCCGATTTGGAATTGATGGCCATAACATTTGTATCAATTATCCATTTTATTGTAACAGTATCTCCTTGGGCAGATGGGAAATTATACTTGTCTAGACTTTTTTCCACTGAAAAGTTATCGCTAAGGCCAGATAAAGAATCTGGATAAAACATAAAATAATCCGAAGAAGAGTATGATGAAAGATATTCAAGGCTTCCATTTCCCCAAAAACCATCGTTACTTAACGAGATATCGTGAGTATAAGTACCCAAACCTCCGTACATTTCATACCCCTTTGTTGGGGTTGTATGATCAAACCCCAATGAATAATCTGGCATTATTGTGAGAGGTTCCTTTATCATGGGAAATATTCCAGCGGATGTTAAGTTACCTTCAAATTCAAGGCCATCTGTAATAAACGATCCAATACTATCAAAAACAAATGGATCTAGCGTATAGTAGAAGTTTTCAGGTAGCAATGTACTATCTTGTATTGATAGCCCATTGAAATAAACATAGCTTACATCATTACTAACAAAGGTTGGATATTGCGGGTTTGCAATTAGTCCCGATTTATTATCTGGTTTATCGATATAAAGAGTGCCTACCATATCCTCTATTACATTTTTCACTCTGACTAGGGAATCTACCTTGCGAACTGAATCCTGATAGTATACCTGAAAAGCTAGTGAATCGACATAATTCATCTTAAGCATAAAGCTATCATATACGAATGATGAATTTCTTGTATAAAAATCAAGTAAACCCATGTGAATATGACCTTCAAATGAAAAATCACGATTTTTTTTAAATGATATGGTCTTATCATACGGATAAATATATACTCCCTGAGAGTCGCTGATACTAACTTCTGGAACACCATTAACAACAAGATCCAATGTGTTAAGGTTAATTGTTGCATTTGGTTGATTGTTTACGCTAGATCTAAGCATGATAACATCATAATCAATTTTTCCAGCTTTGGCATTCAAAAAATAATGAAATCTATCCTTAATAATAGCCTTTCCCGTCCTACTATTGTAAACGAGAAAACCTTTTTTTGACAAATCTATCAATAAAGCACTAACCTGATCTGGAGGTTTTTTCATATATGCTGCAAGAGCATTTAACTTTAAATCTGACTCGCCATACTTCTTGAGATAATTATCAATTACATAAAAAGGGTTTATATCATCTATCCCCTGAACTTTATAGAAATCTCTATCGGAAAAATAGTTACTAGAAACAAACTGGGCAATATTTCTATTGTTAACAGCTCTAATTCTCTTGAATGAAAGTTCTGGATCATTCATTTTCCAGAACACCGCTTGAACATATATATCAAGTTCATGATATGAATCAAAGAAAGGTGTAACTGATTTTCCATTTGATTCGGTATACATTACAAATTTTCTATCTGGATTTGAATATTTAACTCTAAGAGAAGGGTGATAAAGAGAATCCTTATCAAAGTAAAAAACGAACTCAGCATCCGATGAAATAAACTTGTCAGCTTCTATTCTAAACTTTTCTGCCCTTATCATGGCATAGAGGCTATCGCTTTTTGTAAGTTTTATAATAGCCTTACTTTTTTTTGTTCCAATACCAAAAAGTTCTAGACCTTCTAGCATAGCACCTCCAAAATAGCTTATTTCAGGATATATGTTGTATAACTCAAAGTTATCTAGATAAGCATCAAATCTGGGAAATGAAGATCTTTTATTGGGTGGGCTTGAAGAAATTCTCTCGGATATTTTTCCAAGCACAGGGGAAGAAAAAAACCGATTGTAGTGAAGTGTTACAGAATCTATGGAATAGGATGGTTGATCAACTTCAATTAGATATTCACGATCAATTACGACTGTAATATCTTTTGCTGCATCATCTCCAAACCTGCCCCAATCAATTTCTCCCATATTTCCGAACCATGTTTTTGCATCATAATTATAAGTTCCAGAGGTATTTTTTATGATTGAGCTATCTTTTCGTGTTGCACAAACCAGATCCCCCTTTTGAAAAACAACTAACAAATTTGTATCAAGATAAAAGTTAAACCTCCCCTTCCTATTATACCATGAAAGTGAATTTTTCTTGTGAAATCTTTGATTTTCAAATAAATCCATAGAAAATTCTAAAAACTTATCAAAAGATGATGTTCTCTTTTGGTCCAGCAATCTGTTGGCATATGCGTGCCAGGCTATAACACTTTTGGGTATCTGTTGTGATTCAGAAATTAATGTTAGGGCATATATATAATCGTATAAGTAGGGATATGTGCGCACCTTCCTAGACCTCATCTTTTCAATGAGAGAACGTATCTCATCTTTTTCAACTTTATTGAATCTGCCAATGCTCCAACGGAGATAAAATCTATCCAACAATACCTGTGATTTCTTTTGATATGTATTTGATGGAGTATTTAATAGGATTTCAGATAATTGTTGAAAAAAAACTTCACTATTCACAGATAAAGAGTCGGCGGTTTGACCAAACATTAAACCAAAGTTTAATGTTACAAGAACTATAGATAGTGTTAATATTTTGCGCATTAGTTCAATGAGTATTACCCCGCTATGTTGCTTATCATATTATATGTTTCTTAAAAACACATGCTACCCAATCATTATTCTCAAGGTTATGCAAATATTCTAAATTATTCGTCTTTGCCATCTCAGTTATGTCCTTGAGATCTTTGGAATAAAAACCGCTAAAATAAACAAAGCCTCCATCAACTAACGCATCTGAATAGCATTTAATATCTCTTAGCAATATATTTTTATTAATGTTTGCAAATATTATATCAAAGTCATTAACATCCTTAATCACCTCAGCTCCACCTTGAATAACATGAATATTGGTTATTTTATTTATTGCTATATTCTCTAAGGTATTTTGAAATGACCATTTATCAATGTCAACGGCAATAACACTACTAGCTTTTTTCATACTAGCAAGAACAGAAAGAACTCCAGAGCCACAACCAATATCTAACACCTTCTTTCCAACAAGGTCGTTTTTTAGAATAAGCTCTAACATCATTGATGTTGTTTCATGATGAGCAGTTCCAAATGCCATTTTTGGTTTTATGATAATATCGTAGGCAACATTTTCATCTGAATCATGAAATGGAGCTCTTACCAAACAGTTTTCAGTGATGTAAACTGACGGGTAATTAGATTCCCATAATTCATTCCAGTTTTTATCGGGGACAAACTCCGTTTTTAAGCTTTTATCCAATCGGTATTTATTCAGGTATTCAATATCCAATAATTTGCCCTCATCATAATCATCTTCAGGAATATAGGCAATAAACTCTGATGAAGTTTCTTCAAAGCTATCATAACCATTCATGGCCATTAAAGCCGTGAGCACTTCAATATCTTCACTAAGATCAGGTATTGGTACAATTACTCTAAAGTAATTCATCATTTATTTTTTAGTGAACTAAATGACTATAATCCTAAAACAAAAAAGTTGCCAAATTACCAATGCAATAAGACAACTTCTTCATAAAATATATTTTCTTAAAAACTTTCGATTATTTTGACAAAATCTTCAGCTATCAGAGAAGCACCGCCTATTAAACCGCCATCAACATCCTTATTAGCAAAAAGTATTTTTGCATTTTTTGGGTTGCAGCTACCTCCATACATGATGGTTGTGTCATTGGCAATTTTATCACCATACTTTTCAGTAATCAGCTCTCTTATATGTGCGTGCATTTCCTGCGCTTGCTCTGGTGTTGCAACAACTCCCGTTCCAATAGCCCACACAGGCTCATATGCAATAACTACATTTGAGAACTCGTCAGCATTTAAGTGAAATAATCCATTCTCAAGTTGTTCCTTAACAATACTAAAATGATTATTACTCTCTCTTTCTTCAAGCAATTCGCCAATACAGAATATTGGGGCTACTGAAAAATCCAGAAGCTTATCAACTTTCTGTGCAAGCTGATTATCTGTCTCATTATAATACTGACGTCGTTCGCTATGACCTACAATACAATAGCTAATGTCAAGGCCTTTGAGCATTTCAGCAGAAATCTCACCTGTGTAAGCTCCGTTATCATATGCACTAACATTTTGAGCCGAGACATTTAAAACAGATGATTCAGAAGCATAATCAGATGCCATCTCTAGATAGAGAAACGGAGGACATACGATTACTTCGCATTTTGGTTTATTCTCTTCAAAGTATTCTGTAAGATCTGCAACCAAATCCTCAGCCTGCTCAAAGTTTTTATTCATTTTCCAATTTCCGGCAACAATATTTTTTCTCATTACTAGATCTATTTTGTGAGTCCCAGAGGCAAGCAACAGGGGTTATATTAAATAAAAAAATTAATTTTTAGTGCTCGTGTCCACCAGGTCCATGAACATGACCATGAGATTCTTCTTCTTCTGAAGCATCTCTTACTTCAATTACCTTACCGGAAAAATGAAGGTCTTTTCCTGCCAACGGATGATTAAAATCCATAATAACCTTATCATCCTTTATTTCTAAGACTCTACCATCAATTGGTCTGCCTTCTTGATCCTGCATTGTTATCATATTACCAACTTTAACAAGCTCATCATCAACTTTTCCATCTTTTTCAAAAATGCTTTTTTCCAACTCTATGATTGCTTCATCAGTAAATTCACCATAACCATCTTCTGGAGTTAGGTCAAATGCAAATTCTGCCTCTGGCTCTAAGCCATCTAAATTTGCTTCGAACTTTGGTAGTAATGAACCATTACCGAATAAATGAACAAATGGTCTTTCCTCATTTACTTCCTGAATTACATCTCCATCACTATTATCAAACCTAAGTGTATAGGTTAGGGTAACTACTTTCTTTTTTCCTACTTTCATATTATTAATTATAAAGATTAAGCCGTTTTTTTATTTGTTAAATACAGCTTTTAATTCAAGGCGCAAAAATACAAAAAATGAGTAGGAAACCTTCAATATGATACTAATATTAATGAATTACTTATCAAAAAGTTAAATAATAATATCAATGATGAAAATAGACATTTTTGGTTATCGTGTTACACCTAAATATCTAATAAAATAGGTTAGTCTATTACAAATCATAATATTATTGCACAAGGATACTATTTCAAAGCTTCCAAAGCTTTCTTTCTCTGAAGCAAAGTAGGGTGAGAATAGTTAATGGCAACATATAACCAATGAGGAGTTAGGTTACTTAGGTTTGCAACCGATAGTTTTATTAAGCCTGATACTAAGTTCTTAGCAAGACCGTATTTTGAAGCAAACCTATCAGCCTGGTACTCATTTCTTCTGCTAATTATATTTGAGAATATCCCCAAAATTCTTGAAATTGGGGAAAATAGAAGTCCGAAAGCCAATACTCCCATATAGAAACTTGCATCAGTTGCTCCCATGGCCAGTGACAAATCTGGTGATCCAAGGGCAAAATATAGTAAGGCAAGCATAAGGCCACTCTGAAGCATGGAAATAATCAATCCAGTTATAACATGTTTTAGTTTATTATGACCAACCTCATGGGCAAGAACAGCTACAATTTCTTCATTTGAAAGATCATTTATTAATGTGTCATAGAGAACGATTCTTTTTTTTGAACCTAGGCCTGTAAAATAGGCATTGGCTTTTGTACTTCTTTTAGACCCATCAATCACAAATATATTATCGATTTTAAATTGTGCTTTGGTTGCGAATTCATTTATTGATACTTTAAGGCTGCCATCCTCAAGGGGAGTTTGCTTATTGAAAATTGGCACAATTATCCTTGAATAAAACATTGTCATAAATACCATAAAGATAGACATACCGCCCATTACAATTATCCAGAACCATGGACCGGTTTCTTTCCATGCCCACATAACGAACAAGATTAAACCACCAGCAATAATAGCGCTTAGGAGCCAAGATTTTACTTTATCTTTCACAAAGGTTAAAGGCGTTGTTTTATTGAAACCAAATCTACCTTCTATTACAAAAGTTCCATATAACTGAAAGGGTATACTGATGATGTCCATGGCTAAGCCAAATATACCAAAGAATAAAATTGTTCTTAAATAATCATTGGGGGTTATGGACCTTACATAATCATCTAAAAAGGCAAAGCCGGAGCCAAATAGAAGTAATAAAATTAGAATAAAGGAGAATGTACTTGTGAAAAATGAAAAAATCATATTTTCCTTACCATACCTCTGCGATTCTTCATATTTATCATCATCATAAATACCTTTTAGCTGAGAAGGTACTTTTTCTTGCATGGTCTTATAATTGAGATAGTCCAGAAGCTGATCCAGTAAATAATCAAAAATTATAATAATAATAATAACCCAAAATATAGCTTCAACATTCATAATATTAAATTAATAATTTCCAAAGTACTTTCTTATCAACCACTCAATAGTAAGTAATAGTATTAAAATTATCATTAAAAACAGAATTGTATTTAGACCAGTAAATGTATCGTGAAAATGAATTTTTGACTTTACCGTCGGAAGATTAGTTAACTCCTCCCCGAGTTCATCGAACTGATCCTTGTGAAATATCTTACCGTTGTTACTTGTTACCAATCGCTGCAGCAACCCATAATTAGCTATGGTATTCCTACTTTCATAGTCGATGCTGCGAACTATAAATTCCCCAACATCAAATAAACTAGTATTATTTACTGATGCCCTATACTTGTAAACTCCAGTTGGAAGTTTATTTAAGTCAGCCATATAGTTGTTTTCAAAGGGAGAGAAATCGTAGTTATATTTATTTCCTTCCTCATTTATGAGTTCCATACTTATATCACTCATATTATCCGGCTCCATTGCCTCGTTATAGTATTCGGCCCTAAGTATAACATCCTTTCTAGAATCATAAATATCATCAGTAATTACCTTAAACCTCCTCTTATCATTATCAGCCTGTAAATACATTACTGATTTACTCAGGAGTGCATCAATTGCATTGGTATTGTTAAACATTACCATACTTTGTATTCTCCACAACCAGATTCCTTCTCCAATAAAATATGCCATTCTATTTTCAATTCCTGAATAATATGAAATCAATGGAAAATTTGTTGTTATTTCAGAAATATTTTGCCATGCAAACACATCCAAACCATCGCTCATTGAATAATTTGAAATTGGAACAACTAATGGTGGTAAACTTTGGAGCTGCGATGTGTATTCCTCAGAGAATGTAAACTTAGTAAAACCTTCATTGAGCATTGCAAAAGAATTTTCTGTTATTCCTGACGACTTAATTTTTAATCCATCACTCAGTCTGTTAAATTCAATGTAATTGCTTTGGTTACCAAAGAAATAAAGTATTGGCACATTTGATTTTGCAATATCCGAAATAGTCCTATTTGTTTGTCCAATTACAGAAGGTAATTGGTATAAAACTATGACATCATATTTTAAGTAATCCCGTTTATTATCTTTTACATACTCAAGTTCAAGTTCAAAATTTGGATTACGCTCAAGAGACTCCTTTATGGCTCCTATATCAGGATGTGGAGCTGCACTTAGTATTAGAATTTTAAGTCTTGTTTCCAAAACATCAATAAAAATATCACGAGAATTATTTAGTAAAACTGATTCTGAATCAAGGTTATCAATTACAACCCTAAACCTTCTTTTGCCCTTCTCTGATGCCTTTAAGGTAAATATAAGCTCTTCATTCCAATTGTTAGAATTAATCTTTGCTTTCTGGCTCAAAACCTCTTTTCCATTCTCATATAGTCTGATTGTAATGTTCTTATCAATTAGATTTTTTGCAGCTAGGCTAACTTCAATGGGGAAAACATCATTTTTGTAGACAATTGAATTAAACCTAACATCGCTAATTTTCACATCAGCAGAACCAATGGTATCTCCGAGTCCCATTGAATAAATGGGCCAATTGAGATCAGATGATGCCGAAACAGGATCAACTCCTGAATTGGTTATACCATCGCCAGCTATTAAAACAGCTCCAACATTCTGGCCGGAATAAGTTTCTTTGATATATGAAAAGAAAGCAGAATAATCTGATAAAGATTCATCAAAGGACAAAGAGTCATATTCATTGATCTCTTCGCCAAATGTAATAATGTCAACATCACATTTATCTGATAATGTATTACGTAATTTCAGCAACTCGTCATCTAATCTGGTTCTGAAATAAGTAGAATCCGATGATAACAATAAGGAAGAAGAGTTGTCTACACCAATTATCATTATTGGTCTTTCAACAATTTTACTTTTGGTTTTCAGGTAAGGTGATAACAGTAAAAATGCCAATAGGGAAACAACAACAAACCTTGTTACAAAAAGCAACACAGTAAGTAATTTTGATAATTTATTCAGAGGATTCTTAAAATACAGAATACCTGCATAAAACAGTCCGGTTGCTATAACCAATAAGACTGCCCACCATGAATATGAAATAAAAACCTCAGAAACCATGCGTTAGGTGTGGTACAAATTATTATTAATTAATCTAAGATTAAGTATTCATTCCACCGCAAACATTAATTACCTGGCCAGATACATAGGAACTTAAGTCAGAAGCAAGGAATACGGCCACATCAGCTACATCATCTGGTTTTCCAGATCTTCTAAGGGGAATTGTTTTAATCCATGCTTCCTTAACATCTTCTCCTAGCTTATGAGTCATTTCGGTTTCAATAAATCCAGGAGCGATTGCATTACAACGAATATTTCGGGATCCTAGTTCCTGAGCAATTGATTTTGTAAAACCTATCATACCTGCTTTTGAGGCACTGTAATTAGACTGACCAGCATTACCACTTACACCAACAACAGAGCTCATATTTATTATTGAACCCGTTCTTTGTTTCATCATAATTCTCTGTACAGCTTTGGTGAGGTTAAATGCAGATTTTAAATTTACTGTAAGTACAGCATCCCAGTCCTTCTCTTGCATTCTCATGAGTAGATTATCACGTGTAATTCCAGCGTTATTAATAAGTATATCAATTCGGCCAAAATCTTCAACCACTGAGTTTATTAATTTCTCACCATCGTCGAAAGATGCAGCATTTGATGCATAACCCTTAGCATCAACACCTAGAGCCTTTAGTTCTGCCTCTGTGGCTTCCATATTTTCATCATAATTCAAATCTGAAAAAGCAACATTAGCACCTTCTTGAGCAAACTTCATGGCTATTGACTTACCAATACCTCTTGCGGCACCAGTTATTAATGCGGTTTTACCTTCTAATAATTTCATATTTATCCCAATATTAAGTTTTTGTCAAAGATATAAATTATATACGCTTAAATAATACAGGTTCTAAAGCTAGATAAAATAGAAGGTAATATTGAATAGCTAGATGTAATTCTATTAAAATTTATTGTAGTTTTGCAATCCAATTTAAGGGACTCGTAGCATAACGGATAGTGCACCTGACTACGGATCAGGAGGTTGCAGGTTCGAATCCTGCCGGGTTCACTTTATATCCACGCAAATGGTTGCATATCAATAATATGTAGCCCCTTAGATTCCCAACTGTCAATAGGCGAGACATTAGTAATGATCTAGAAATCAAATTATGAAAATAACCTCTGTCATTTTAGTAATACTTAATTTGATATCTGTTTGTTATGGGCAAAACTGTAGCTATAATGGAGTATGGAATGGAAATAACTGTGATTGCGATCTGGGATGGACGGGAAGTGACTGTTCGGAATTGATATTATTGCCAGCAAACCCTAATAATGGTTATCGCCCCGACAATACGGATGCCTGGGGGGCATCCATTCTTAAAGATGATGTAGGAATTTACCATATGTGGGTAAGTGTAGTTGAAAATAATTGTGATATCCAGTATTGGGCACGAAACTCTAAAATCATACATGCAATTAGTTCATCTCCACAGGGTCCCTACACATATGAAGGTGAGGCATTTCCAGTAATGGCACATGAGGCGGATGTAAGAAGAGGACCAGGCAATAATTGGGTAGCATTTCTTACAGCTGGTGTTGATGACAATGGTGACTTGGCATATTCAAATTATGGTGTACCATGTGATTGCGATCCGTTAACTCAAGAGCCAACAGCCAGTTGTACTACTGGCGCATCTACAGAAGCCACTGTAATCTGTACAGCATCATCGCCTTACGGCCCATGGTCAGATCCTATTGTGATCCTTAAACCTGATACTCTGTTAGATGGAATAGACGCAAACTTCTCCGCAGTAGTTCATAACGATGGAAATCTTGTTGGTCTGTGGAGGACATATCCCTCAGGTTCACAGGTTCATTGGGTTACAGCAACAAATTACCTGGATCCTACCACTTACACCTGGCAAGACCAAGAAACATCATTATTCCCTCCGCCCTATGATGGCTATACATCGGAAGGCCTAGAAGATATGTTTGTTTACTACGATGAAAACCGTGATGTATATCATGCCATTTTCCACGATATGGTAGCACTGGGTGGAGCATCCTTTTATGATGGTTTAGGACATGCGTATTCTACAGATGGTATAAACTGGACCTATACCGGTGAGGCTGCAGATAACACCGTTAACTTTACAGATGAAACTACAACCACATCTGCCAGGGCAAGACCTCATTTTTTAATAGAAGAAGGACAAATAACACACCTTATCACAGCTGAACAATTTAATGATAATGATTGGAGTTATACTCTCATTGAACCTATCGGAAACTCCGTTGGTATCGAAATCGAGGACAATCTTTCCCGAAAAAAATCTATTAAAGTTTATCCTAACCCATCCACGGGTAAAATATCTGTAACCAGTACTAATACAATAAACGAAATAACTGTTTACACACTTTTGGGCGAAAAAATAAAAAATATAGATATTATAAATAGCTCTGTTGCCGATTTTGAGATAACTACCAAGGGTTTCTTTTTATTAGAAATCATGTCTGATAATACTTACAATTATGAGAAAATAATCATAGAGTAGTTGATTACAACAACAGCTATAAGACATACCCTCCCCCGTTAAGCAAAATAACTTGGGCCGTTGTAAGTAATTAAAATAGGACCATTTATAAAATCTAAATAAAAGATAATATTGTCAATAAAATTTAAGCTAACAAAAGTTAGAAAAAATAAGATGCTACTTTTGTTATAATTATTTTTTTGAAAATTGGTATTCTATGACATTATACAATCAGTTTAATAAAGACGGATATTTAATAATAGAGGATTTTTATAGCGCAGATCGATGTGATGAGCTGATGCGCAGAGGAGAAGAACTAACAAATAATTTTGATTTTGATGGGCATCCTTCTATCTTCCAAACCAATGAGCAAACGCGAACCTCTGATGACTACTTCTTAAATTCAGGTGGAAATATTTCTTATTTTTTTGAGAAGGACGCATTTGATCAGAAAGGTAATCTTAAACGTGACCTTTTTCATTCACTAAATAAAATTGGACATGCTTTGCATGACATTGATCCAGTATTTAATAATTTTTCCCGATCACCAGAACTTAAAGAATTATCTACAGACTTAGGCCTAGAAAATTTTGTTATCATACAAAGTATGGTTATACTAAAACATGCAAAAATTGGTGGTATTGTAGATATTCACCAGGATGCAGCATTTCTATATACTGAACCTAATTCATGCATTGGATTTTGGTTTGCACTAGAAGATACTACAATTGAAAATGGTTGTTTATGGGCAAAACCTGGAGGACATAAAACTTCATTACGCTCATGGTTTAGAAGAAACCATACAGGAGGAACTGAAATGCATATACTTGATAAAAGGCCACTTTCAACGGAGGGTATGATTCCTTTAGAAGTAAAAAAAGGCACATGCATAGTTTTAGATGGATTGTTGCCACATTACAGTTTACCAAATACCAGCGGAAAGTCTCGTCAGGCTTATTCTTTACATTTGATTGATAGAAAGGCTAAATATCCAATGAAAAACTGGTTACATAGAGATATGTCTGAATTAAAAGGGTTTTAATCACATGTGATACTTTATAATTAACCAACAATAATCAAATTGCAATTCAACTTCAACACATAAACTGATTTTAAAATAGCTGATTTTATTGCGCAAAATAGAGATATTAACAATTCCTTTATTTTTGCTCACCTATATTTGAGTGAAGTTCTCAAAATAGATCATTTTGATGATAAAAAGCGGTTGGAACTGATATTAGACTTTATGAGTTACAAAGGAATCCCTTGATAGTAATAATGAGCTACCTTGTCTACATAATATAACAGTTTGGGATGAGGGTAGAGAAGTAATTTATTCTGTTTATAAAAGAAAATAAGTTTTACTAATAAGACCTAAACCACAGTAAAAAGGGAGTTTTAAAATTGCCTGACGTAAAATAAATACCTAAATTACCATTCGGTAGAAATATTTCCGTTCGTTATACCCAATTTAATGTTCTCAATTTCGGCTTTAATGCTATCTGCAATAAGTTCATCCGCATTATGAAATGGTGCAATAGAAACTCCCATATTTTGAAGATTTCCATGGTATGTATTACCACCATCAAAAGAATTATAGGTAAATGACTTTACAACATTATATATTGAATTATCAAGGCCTTTTACTGCAGTGGTGAGTATAAAGTCAGATACCTCTGGAAAGGCATAATACTGATCCGCATCAGTTCCTACGCACCATATATTATTTTTTTTTGCTTGTAGTAATGCACCACTTTCTGTTTCACTGCCAACGCCAAAAATCATATCAGATCCTGCATTAATTAGACTATCAGATAAAAATGCTCCTAATTCCTCATCTAGAAAACCACCAGCATATACTACGGCAGTGTCAACATTTTTTAAATATGATTTATTATAATAGTTTACACCTTTATTAAATGGTTCAATAAACTGTCTTATTTGTGGTATTTTAAGCGCCCCTATACATGCAGTTTTTGGTGTGCTTTCGCCATAATATTCGGCCCACCATGCAGATAAAAACCCAATTGGAAATGCTGCTTCATCAATATCAAAAACCATGCTAACAGCGTTGCTCCTTGTTTCACTAAGCTCTGTATCTACAAGCAAAAATTTGATATCTGGATAATTACCAGATGCATCAAGCACTGCATCATCCCACATATAACCTATGGCAATAATTAGGTCGTAATTTTGCAAGGCTATTTGATCTATTCGTTGCAAATAATTATTTGCACCAGTATCACAAATGTATTCTACAGTTAAGTTAAAGTCATATTTAGCCCTTTCCAATCCTTCTTTGCAACTTTGCAAAAAATTTAAATCGTCGAAAGTAACTCCATCAGCCAACATGGCCACTTTTAAATTAGTAGTTGAATTATCTTTTTCACAGGAAGAAATAATTAGCATATTGAAGATAATAATCAATAACAAAAGTCTTGACATATTTATCAGGTTTAAAAATCCTCAAAAGTAATTAATAATACTTACTAGTTTTTTATTAAATAAATGCATCAGTAATACGGTAAAATTATATGCGGTTTATGGTCTTTTTTCCAATTATTGGAAACCACAATCAATTAAGCTAAAAAAAAATTATATAATGTAACTATGTTTTTTTAAAATTTGTATATTCCCCCTCTCAATTTTGCTCTCAATAAAACTATGAATAATAACAACTCAATACCTGCTACTGGATTTAAAGGACTAAAAGAAAATTGGAGACATGACCTCACAGCTGCCGTAAGTGTATCATTGGTGGCCTTACCTCTGGCATTAGGAATTGCTGTAGCCTCCAATGTATCTCCTATGTCAGGAGTATTATCAGCTATTATAGGAGGAGTTGTAACCACGTTTTTCAGAGGAGGGTATCTAGCTATTAACGGACCGGCAGCTGGTTTAATTGCCGTGATACTTGGCGGTCTTGTTGCATTGGATGGAAACATTAGTTATGTTCTTGCAGCAATTGTGGTCTCAGGTGGATTGCAAACCATACTCGGACTGCTTAAGATGGGGCGATTTGCAAAATTATTACCCTCTTCGGTTCTGCATGGTATTTTAGCCGCAATTGGTATTATAATAATTGCCAAACAAGCACATTATATTTTTGGCACATCCTCTAATTCTGATAATACCATTGGAACACTAGTTGACGCTTTTCATAAGTTGCCAGAAGCTAATCCTTTCGTTTTTTTAATATCATTGGTAGGAATATTGGTTCTAGTTTTTTATAAAAAAATAAATCAAAAATTCATAAGGTTAATCCCAGCCCCAATGTGGGTTCTGCTTCTGGCTATGCCTATAGTTTTTGGATTTAATTTCCGCAACGAACATAGTATTTCTTTGTTTGGTAATATTTATATGATTGGTCCTAGCTTATTGATTGATATTCCAGATAGTATTTTGGAAAGTATTTTACACCCTGACTTTGCTATGATTGGAACCTCTGCTTTCTGGCTAACTGTCATATCTATAACTTTGATAGCCTCGGTAGAGACGCTTGCAAGTGCCAGAGCTGTTGATAAACTTGACCCCTATAAGCGGGTTACAAATCTCAACAAAGATCTAGTAGGTGTTGGCTTGAGCACCATGGTTTCTGGTGCGTTGGGAGGCCTTCCAATAATAACTGTAATAGTAAGAAGTACAGTAAATATAAATAGCAATGCAAAAACTAAATGGTCTAACCTATATCATGGCATACTACTACTGCTATTTGTACTCCTTTTAGCTCCTGTTCTTAGTAATATTCCATTAGCTGCATTAGCTGCTATCTTAGTTCACACAGGATTTAAGTTAGCTTCACCAAAGGTTTTTAGGGATGCTTATGACCAGGGAGTGGAACAATTACTATTTCTATCGGTTACACTTATTGTTAGTTTATATACGGATTTGTTATATGGTATTATAGCCGGAATAATGGCTACACTCCTGTTACACATGCTATTGGCTAAAGTAGGTATTGTACGATTCTTTAAAATGATATATAAATCCGGGTCCAAAGTATACCATTTGGATGATGGAACCTATGACGTTAAGTTAAAAGGCGTAAGTAACTTTTTATATGCACTTCAATTGGATCAGTTGCTGAAAGAAATTCCCAAGGGTTCTGTTGTTCGTATTGATCTAAACCAAACTCGGTTAGTGGATCTATCAATTATGGAGAATTTAATTGATTTTAAGCGCATTAATGATAATAACGGCGGTAATGTGAAGCTATTAGGACTTGAGAATCATGTTGCTTCTACCAGTCATAACCGTGCATTAAAAATTGTAACAGGTCGGATTAAGAAGCGAATTACACAACGCCAAATTCGCTTACAAAAAATGGCCATTGCAAATGGTTGGTCCTTTGAACGTGAAGTAGATTGGAATACATCCTACCTACAAAATTTCCATTTTTTTGATTCACGTCCAATAGAAATGAAATCTAATTCATTGAAAGGAATAGATAAAGACACCAATACCAAGTGGGAAATTGCTGATATTGTTTTTGACGAAGGAGCATTACTAGCATTAGAAGTTTATCAAACCACGGTGCATGTCGTAAGGCTTCCGTCTCCTATACCAAGATTTATTATAGATAAAGAGGGGCTTTTTGATAAGATATTTGACCGTGTCAAAAGCTTAACAATAACAAGAACCAATATTGATTTTAAAAAACGTACAGGATTCTCTAACAAGTTTCACTTAAGTGGTGAGGATGAAATCGCCATAAAAACTTTTTTTACGGATGACCTCATTAGTTTTTTGGAAGAAAACGAAATACATCACATTGAAAGTAATGGAGAAGCTCTAATGATTTTTAAATATGTTCACATAGCACGCACAGATGAGGTTAAGAACATGCTTGACTTTTCCCATCACCTATTGCAACATATGAATTTGGATAATATATCCTAACTCATACATCCCAAACATATTTGATAGCATATTAACACTATCTTCATCTCAAATTATGACTTAAGATAAAATAATTGTGGGTATCTTTGATATATGATACAATCATATACCCTTAAAAAAATTGGTTAGTAATGGAGACTCAATCCTTGTTACCACATTTATGCGCTTTTTCATTAAATCTGGCAATGAGCCTCTTAGTAGCACAAAAATAAATATTTTGTACATCAAATAATCGCCAACAATTAATTTATACAAATTCTAAATAACATTTTAATTAAGTCTACGGGGGTTTTGATTATTAATCTGTATCGGTTATAGCCTTAGTAGTTAGTAACCAACAAGCAACTTGATTAAACCTGGTAAACAAAAAATTCCAGTGGGTAATAGAAGTAAAATTAATGGAGTACTAAGCCATATGTCACTCATATCTCAGTGCCCTAGCAGGCATAACTCTTGTTATATAAAATGTGGGAATTATGAGGACAAGAAGTGAAATAATAAAGGTACCTATGTTTAACATCAATACATCACTGAGATGAAGCTCCATTGGCACATAGTCAACATAATATGACTCTGCAGATAACTTTATAATTCGAAAATAGCTTTGCACATAATAAAATCCAATACCAATAATATTTCCTAAAATCATGCCTTTTACAATAACACCTGATGCCTTAATTAGAAATATTTTTCGGATGGATGAATTTGTTGTTCCCAATGCTTTTAGCAAACCAACCATTGAAGTGCGCTCAATTATAAGTATTAATAATGTTGATATCATTGTAATTGTTGAAACTATTATTAGTAGGGCCAAAATAACGATAACATTTAAATCCAATAACTCTAGCCAATTAAATATCTGAGGATACTCTTCAAAAACACTTATAGATCTTATGTTATATGGTATTGTTGTATACAAATTAAAAGAAACATCCCTTATCTTATCAATGTCATTTACCATAAGCTCTATGCTTCCTACTTCCGTTGCATCCCAGTTATTTAACTTTTGGATATGCTTAATATCTCCTATTACATATACATCATCAATTTCCTCCATTCCCGTATCATAGATACCCGAAATTGTAAATTTACGTCCTCTTGCTCTGGGCTGGTCCTCATCCAGAAACCACATTCGCATATCATCCCCGGTTTTTAGCTCTAGTTTTCTAGAAATTGCAGATGATATTAATACTTCATTGGATTTTATGGAATCATTAAATGCTGGAAATAAGCCACTACTAATGTTACTCTCAAGAAATGATTTGTTAAAATTACTGTCCACTCCCTTTAGAACAACTCCAAGGATTTGATCCTTTGTTTTCACTATACCTGCTTTGTGAGCGACTTTTTGTATATGTGTAATTTCATCCTGAGAGTTTAAAATATCAAGCAACCTTTCGTTAACCATAATGGCACTGCCCTGCTCACCAAAGTTGTTATCAAAAACAACTAATTGAATGTGAGAGGCGAAGTTCATTACCTTTTCACTTATGGAATTTTTAAATCCCACAACAACCGCAACAGATATAATCATCAAGCTCAGTCCAAGCGCAATGCTTAAAGTAGATATCCCAATTACAGGTTTGGAGAGGTTTTTTTTATCTCCTGACTTTAATTTACGTGCTATGAAATACTCGAAATTCAAATTATAAGTTTATTAATGCAAATCTATACATTTAATATCTATCCTAAACAAAGTGTGAATCCTTAAACCATATGGTATTAATTGTAAATGCTTTTTATATTTTTGAAGATTGATATATAAAAAATATAATGAACAGCAGAATAATTAGAATTCACTTTGTAATTCTTTTATGTTTCAACCTAGTTAATCATACTTATGGTCAGGATAGCCTTTACCTTGTAGATTATGACAAAATAACAACAGGAGCAGATCAAATATTTAAATACACTCCCCAATTAAAAAATAAGCAGGTGGCATTAGTCGCCAACCATTCATCACTAATTGGCAAAACACACTTAGTAGACACTCTTACTTCTTTAAATATAAATATCAAAAAGATATTTTGTCCGGAACACGGATTCAGGGGTACTGAAGATGCAGGTAAATCAATATCAAATGATTTTGATTTAGAAACAGGAATCCCTATAATATCACTTTATGGATCACATAAAAAACCAACAATAGATGATCTTAAAGGCATTGACATAATATTATTTGACTTGCAAGACGTTGGAACACGATTTTATACTTATATATCTACATTGACCTATATTATGGAATCATGCGCTGAAAACAGAATCCCATTAATTGTGCTTGACAGACCAAATCCAAATGGATACTATGTTGATGGTCCCGTATTGGAAAAAGAGTTTGAATCATTTGTTGGACTCCATCCTGTTCCTGTGGTTTATGGTATGACAATAGGCGAATATTCTGAAATGGTAAAAAATGAGAAGTGGATTGAATCTGCCGATTCACTGCAACTTAAAATTATAGAGCTCCTCAACTATAGCCATAATATGATTGTAAAACTGAAAACTAAGCCTTCACCAAACCTTCCAAATTGGGAGTCAGTATATCTCTACCCTTCCATGTGCTTCTTTGAAGGTACAAATATGAGTGTTGGGAGAGGAACAAATATTCCCTTTCAAGTCTATGGGCAACCCAACTTCAAAATTGGTGACTACACATTCATGCCGCATAGTAATATTGGTGCTTCTAATCCTAAATATAATGGAGTTCTATGCAATGGTTTCAATCTTACGGATTATGCTCATAATTATAATTCAAATCCGAAAAGCTTAAATTTAAGCTGGCTAATAAATTCCTACGTAGCAATGGGAAGTAATAACGAGTATTTCAATAATTATTTTAATAAATTGGCCGGCAACGAAGAACTTAAAAAGCAAATAATTGAAGGTAAAACTGAGAGTGAAATAAAGAAAAGTTGGCAAGATGACATTAATAAATTTCTTGCTATAAGAGCTAAATATCTCATTTATGACTAAAATATCTAATGATAAATATTATAGGGATGTTGCTGAATATTATGACACAGATGCAAAGCTAGGATTTGAAAAAAGAGCAACCATAAATACCAGCCTAGAAAGAATTAGGAATGATTTTAGACAATTAACCTCAAAGTATCCTTTTAGTAAAGTTCTTGAGATAGGTTGTGGTCCTGGGTTTGACATAGAATGGTTTGCTCAAAAATATCCTAGCAAAAGGTTTACAGCTGTTGATATCTCAATGGAAATGGTTAACCATACAAAAAAGCGTATTGAAGAGGGAGAATTCACAAACGCAAAAGTGCTACAATCTAGTGAAAGAGAGTTGATTGATAAGTTTGGAACTGCATCTTTTGATATGATATATGTTTACTTCGGGGCACTAAATACTGTGGAAGACCTGTCAGAAACTGCAGATATTATAAATCAATTACTTACCGACAAGGGGATTGCTGTTCTTTCATTCGTAAATAAATGGTACATGAGAGAATTAATTGTCCAGATGATGAAACTCAAATTCGATACTGCATTTGCAAGATTAGGTAAAACTTGGGGAGGGTACAGCGTTGACAGACACCTTAGCTCACACTGCTATAGTCCATCATTTATTAAAAATGCATTTCATAAATTTAGTTTACTGGAAAATAAAGGCTACAGTATTTTTTATCCACCATGGTACAATGATCATAAGGTTAAGAACAATCCGCAAAAGGCTACTAAATTATGGAATATAGATCAAAAAATTCAGACCTCACCATTATGGGCCTTGGGTGAATATACCCTATTTGTATTTCAAAAATAATTGGAAAGAAATCTAACCTGAGGTCATTATTGCCTATACTTTTACTCTTTACTAATGCTAATGAGTGATTGGTCAAGGGTTATAAAATGATATTTGTTCATTATCTTTTTCATACTTGTATCAACAGTAATATTGGAAAAGAATGCTTCCATAGCAGCAGCCTCGAGACTTGGATAGATATTTTTGTAATCTGTAATATCACAGTTAAACTTTTCCTTGACCTTCTCAACGAATACCTTTTGAGTTGTTGAATTGGGGTTGAAAATATTATAAATACCATTTCCAACAGAATTATCTGAATACAATGCCATTAACCTAGCTGCATCAATTACACTTAAGATAGACATCTTATTATTTCCATTACCAAACAATGGGATTGAATTATTTTCATTAATATTTTTCAAATAAAACCACTTAAACCAGGATCCGTTGCCAATTAACCATGGGAAACGTAATACTTTGACATTTACTCCAGAAGATGAAATAGCTTTTAACAATGGTTTTTCTCCTCGTATATATTGCTTGGAATAAGAAATAGGGTTAATGGCTGATGTTTCATAATGAGGCTGAGTACTATTGCCATAAGCTAAGCTGCCTGATGCAAATAATAAATCGGTTTGTATACAAGAATTCTCAATATTTTTTAATAATCTTGAATTATTGAAATAAGCTATATATCCTGAAATCACTCTTCCAGTTTTTCTAAGCCTAGGAATTGATGGGCGAGCACAATGAAAAATCTTTGTGGGAGCTATCTCTTTTAGTATCTCCGAGTTTAGTGCATTTATTCCACCTCTAATAATATTTAATTTCCCTGAACCTTTTATATTCGTTTTGTTAACAGTTACGTAAACTTTATAGTTAGATTTCAGTAATTCAGTTAGCAAATGTTTTCCAAGGAACCCTGAACCCCCTATAAGTATTACAGACTGCATGCTGGATGTTCTTTAGTTAAGTTTGAGCCTTCTCCATTCAAGGATGATAATATTTGGGACTGGTAGTTTGCAGGATGGTTTTTTGAGATATTTAACTCAGTATGAAATGCTTCATCATATATTTCCATCGGAAAGGATTTTCTTTTCCATTTACGCCTCCACTTCTTATCAGTGATACGCATGAAAAATTTGTTGATAGCATCACCATTAAATATATTGATAACACTCTCTAGAAGTCCTTTAATTTTTTCACCTTTTGATTCCACAATGAAACGGGTATCGTCTTTATAGCTTTCATTTGGGAGGTAATCCACTAGCCAGCTATTTTGCGATTTAACACCTCTTATTAGTGATTGATTATAAACGGGTATGAGAGTTACTGTTTCTATTGCAGAATAAATATTCTTTTGGTCAATTTCCAATGCAGTTTCATCCACAAAATAATTCATACAGTAATAATGTTCATGACCGATTAGAAAGGTAGCTTTTTTGTATATATGTAGTAACGTTCTAGAAATCCAAAGCCTATTTTTACTAGTAACAATAAAGTAATCAATATCACCATTTCCATCAGCATAATACTTAGATAATGAACCTGATATGGCTATTGATTTAACAAAGGGAAACATTTTAATGATACCAACAAATTTTACAGATTTTCGCAATAAATCTTCAGCCCTTTTATTTCCAATAATTCTTTGCTCAGACCAGCTGGGGTTTTTATCGATGGTATAATACCCCTCTTCTGATTTGTGCACATGACCATCTTTTTTCATATTATCTAGCGCAATGTCAACATCCACAGGTTCACACTTAAAACTCAAAAACCGGTGAATCTCATCAGAAGTAAGTGGGTAAGAGAATAAACCGAAATATTTCAAAACAAACAAAACAGCATCCTTTATGTTGGATATTTCATTACTTCTCATTCGCCTTAAATATTACTTTAAAAGTTGTTAAAATGAGTATTTCTATGTCACCAAGGAACGACCATCTTTTGATATATTCGATATCCGAATTTAATCTATTCTGAAAATCCTCTTTTCCTGAAATCATGCCATGGAATCCTCTGACCTGAGCAAGCCCTGTCATTCCTGGCTTAACAATATGACGTAAATGATAATTGGGCGAGTAGCCAGCATATTCAACATTATGACGCAGCATATGAGGTCTTGGTCCAACAATACTCATGTCACCAATAAAAACATTGATTACTTGAGGTAATTCATCAATATGACTCTCCCTCAAAATCTTACCAAATTTTGTAATACGTTTATCATTAATTTGAACCTGTAATCTATTTGCATCTTTATTCTTTAACATTGTGCGAAACTTAATACAAAAGAAAGATCTTCTTCTCAAACCTGTTCTCTTTTGAATAAAAAATGGCGACCCTTTGGATTCAATAACTATTATTAGGCTAACTATTGGGAATAGCCATGGTGCAATCAATATAATAAACAGAGAGGAAAGTGTAATATCAAGTATACGCTTTATAAATCTATTAAAAGGCTTATTTGATTTACTTTTAATGACTACTTCGTCATTTAATTCAAATATATGATTGCCAACATGACTAGTATTATAACCAAAAATCATCTTTATGCTTGTAATTATTAAAGGGAAAACATGATGAACAATTATTAGACAAAAATAAACTAATCCCAGTTGCCTACTAATAACTCATTCTGATAAAGATTAAAAGGAAGCAAATATTTGATAAATCTGTTAAATAATATTCACGACTAAGCATGAAATCATCCTAATCATTCTTTAAAGGGAAGTATGATGAATATATAAGACAAAAATAAACTATGCCTATTTGCCTCTCTAAAACTGACTCTGTTATAAAGAACAAGAGCAGTAGAATTAATTCCCACCCCAAAACGAAAGTTTGTCTTTTTATGATTATAATTATTAACAAAAAAACCATTGCAAGTAATGAAAATAGCCCTAGTAGTCCACTTCTAACAGCAGTTTCGATGTACTGGTTATGGAAATTATAGTCTAAATAGCCTTTGTCGAAGTCATCGTTATAACCTGTATGCAGACCATAATTGACATACTTGTCATTTAGTAATTCCTGAGCCTTATCAATACCAACACCAAAAAGCCATGCTTCATTATCATTTAAAATTTCAATGCCAAACCTAGCCTGTATGATGCGAAGGTTTAATCCATTTAAAGGACTATCATAATTAAATTTATCATTCATTACAATATCTATTCTAGGATTCAATATATCTTTAAATCTTTGTAAAACAGGAACTAGAAGTAATAAGAATAAAATAAACAATATGGGAACTACTAATTTATTTTTGGGCAAGAATGTAAATAAATTACGTCGATATTTAATTGCAAGTAAAAATAGGCCTGGTAAAAGAATCATTTTGGATGCAAGTAAAAATAGAAGTAGTAACAGGAAAATAACTATTGCATATTTCTGAAAACTTGTCGTAAAAGAATCAATTATAATATCCATTCTCAAGAGTGAGATCACAATAAAAAAACTAAAAAATATTGCGCCTGAACTAAATGGTTCACATAGCTGATGGTATGTGAACACAGAAACATCTTGTGTTTTAAAAAACACCAAAGCAGACTCCCCTATCATTATTATACCGCATATTATAATTGCAGAAACTAATGCCTTCAAACTTGCCTGGGAAAATTCATCATTATTTGTTCTGGACGTCATGAACAAAACTGGAAAAATGATTAATGGTAGAAGTTGCTCAACCTCCTTCCAAGTTGTTAAACTACTCATGGAACCTCGAACACCAATTAACTGGATTAAGAAAAATAATAGTGCGAAAAAAAATGGGATTAGGTAATCTTTTGATATGACAAATGGTTTTTTAAAAAAATTCACTAAGACTGCAACAGCCACCAACGCAATGGCAATACTATTTAATCTAATACTTATTGGTAATGTAAACCAAACCAAGGCCCATAGCCAATACTCAAGATTTATTTTTGTATGCAATAGTTTCATATTGTTTGCAAATAGTTTCCCAATTATGATTTTTACTCAATAACTTTAGAATATTCTCATTGCCTAATATTTGTAAATCGGATTGTAGTATCTCGGCTAAATCATTGGAAGTTTCAAAATACTTACCTTCCTCGTGAAGTACATTCCTGTTAAATGGGTTATCATGAGCTATGATTTTACATTTAGCAGCCATTGATTCCAAAAGAGATGGATTCGTTCCTCCTACAGAATGCCCATGGATATAATATCTACTAAAGTGCCTTAGGCTGTCCATTTCTTGCTTGTTGAAATTGCCATCGAGGAAAATAATATTTTGATTATTTGCATATCTTGCAACCAGCTCATCCCTATAATTGGTTCTATTCCCAAAAATCACCAAAGGTCTATTATCATGGGATATTAATTTGGCTTTTATAATCTCTTCAATATTGTTCTCAGGTACGATACGAGCAACAACGATATCATAACTATGTTCCTCTAGGTTGTATGTTTTTAGGATTTCATTATTAAAATTCTCAGGTACCTCAACACCGTATGAGATGTTTACAACCTCAGTGTTATAGTTATTATTAATATACTCCTCTATGCCCTTATTATCAGCTATTAAAACACTACTGTTATTTGCGGCTAGTCTTTCGGCATATTTTAGAAACTTTTGTGCTAATTTCGAATACTTGGAACGCCTCCATTCAACGCCATCCATATTTGTTACATGAAGAGCCGATTTATCCCATATACTATGCCATATGGAATCGCTTGTGTATCCCATGTGAAAAATCACATCATGATTCTGGTTTCTGGATTTTATGTTGCTTAAAAAATCATAAATAAATTGGCCAGCAGAACCAATTTTTGATTCAGGATCATAGCTATATATTAGTTCAACCCCATCCCATGTTTTAAACCGTGATAATTGGGCCTTGGAGCAATATACTACTACCCTGTGTCCCATACTGACTAATCTAGGAGCCAACTCCTGAACAGCCGCTTCATAACCGCCGTATTCATTAGGTATACCTCGTGTTCCTATAAACCCTATGGATAGTTTTCTAGTCAATTCCAAGTACTTTTTTGTAAGCTAACAGAGTTTGGTTAGCAGTGTGCTTCCATGTATAATTTTCAAAAATATATTCTCTAAATGAATAATCAATAGGTTTATTCAATTCTTTTTCCAATGCTAGATATATGCTGTTAACATCATTGGCATCACAGAAAGATGCTTTTTCTTTGAAATACTCTTGTGTATCACCACCATTTCCAACGACTAAATTACACCCCATTGCTCCTGCCTCAAGTGAACTTAATCCTGTGGTTTCAAACCAACTTGGCAGAGCATGTACCTTGGATTGAGCATAATACTGTAAAAGTTCTTCCTGTGGCCTAAAACTAATGAACTCAACTTTTGAATCAGATATGGAACGACATAGGTCGTAATATTTCCTATGGTTTGGTGGGGATTTTCCAATAATCTTTACTTTAACTTTTAAAATATTTGCAGCCTTTATAAGTCTAAACTGATTCTTGCGCCCATATATCTGACCTACACAAATAATCTGGTTATCAATTCTATCTACTTTTGGAATCCTAGAGAATATATCAGTATTTATACCATTTGTAATCACACTAAAATCTTTATTAATGTCATAATCTTTAGCTAGCCTTTCATACTCAGAATTGGAATTTGGGAGCAATAGGTCTGCTTTTGAGACAATTTTCCTAACTGCTCTCTTGTGACCTAGGATATACTCAGGACTTACAAGGTGATCTTGCTTTTTTAAAAACCTATAACTGTTTTTTAGGTACTCTGAGCCATCTTTACCGGCTAGTTTAAAAAACATTTTCTGGATACCTTCTCTTCCGGATATGTCGAACTCGGAATAATCAAGATAAATAGTACTTAATACAATTGGCTTATTACATTTTTTGATGTGATAAAGGTGGTCAGCGGGTCTAATTATGTTAAACAGATGTATAATGTCGTATTTTGAATAGTTAACCTTGTCCTTTGCCAATATGATGTCAACCTCTACACCAAGCTTTTTCAATTCATTGGCTGTATTTATAACTTGCATGTTATCACCACCAACAACCTTAAACAAAGTTGACCTTACTATGAATGCTATTTTAAGTACTTTTTTCAATTTGATAGTAAATCAGATGAACTAAGTTTAAAGTTATCAAATTTCAATGTAAAAGCAAATACCCATATGGCAACTTCTGCAGAATTAGTAATATAGCTGCCGGTAAACTGATATATGAAGATAAAGGTAAATAATACCAATGAATATATATTATTATATACCTGAAATCTCATAAAAAAATATATTTCAAGTGCTAGCTTTAGAACAAATCCATATATCCCATAAACAGCTAGAATTTCTGCCATTGAATTGGGGATTCTAACTATTTCTGATATTTGACCATGGTACTGATAATGATTAACTATCATATCATGTGCAACAATTTTTACCTGACCAGCGCCAATACCAAAAAACATATTACTATTTATTACGAGATCCTTCGCAAACATGAAAGAATCAAATAACCTACCCATTGCACTTGTATCTTTGCCATCAATAATATTCTCAATTCTAAAGTAAACTGGATTATCAGGCCATATGAATAGAAGAGCAATTAGCAATAATATTAAAGCACTGCTTCCAAGGATAACAAACTGTTTCATGGAATCAGGTACTCTGGGCCAAAACACAATTGTAACAACTAAAAAAGATATCAAAAACGAACCCATAACTCCGAATGATAACGATAGAACTATGGGAACTGAAACAGCAATTATTATTAACATAGAATGCTGCTCAATCCCATAAAGTACCCTTAGAAGAAAATATAGAAATATGGGCATCATAATCATTGAATAAAAGGAAGCTTCGTAGGTAAATAATTTTAGTCTTGGAATGACCTCCAATCCAGCCGTAATAATTTCATCATACCACAAAACTCCCCTTATTGAAGAAAAAGGAAGAATTATTAATGCTACAATTACTAATATGCTATTTAATAATAAGATTTTTCTAAATATTCTATCTACTACACTAATATTTGATTTTACAATAAAGAAGATTGTAATCATGAATACAACTACTGTGGATATTATTATGTTGGATAGAACATAGCTTGTTAAATCAACTCCACCATAAATCTGAAATGGTATGGGAATAAGCATTAGAATTAATCCATATATAAGATACTTAAACTTTTGTTTTTTGTACAAATAGTATATCATAACAGGGGATAGAAGAGTTGTATAAAGTAAACCATGTGGAAGCAAAAAGCTATTCAAAAAGAAAAATATTATTGAATAGATAATTAAATGGTTATATGCTGTTATTTCTTTCATTCCAATAACAATCTTAGATTAAACCTCTTTCTGTTAAGGTAATATGCTTTGAATACAACAACAGTAACCAATGTAAGTATTAAGGTACTTTGCCAGCTGGACAGGAATATTATTGCAGATATTAAGATACTAGGTATAATAGTCACAATACTCTCATTAAACCATGAAGTAAAGAGTACCTTTTTGTTGATTAGATAATACTCTACGGGTATAAGAATTAACAAGGCTACTATCTGTCCTTTTATAAGGCTTTCTGCTGATGGATAAATTGCAAAACCTATCAACAATCCTAGAATTACACCTGACTTGTACATCAATTCAAGAGAGGTAATAAACTTCAGCATCTTTACACCATTGAAATAAAATAGTGGTACTATAGTTAGTAGTAGAAATGACTCAAAAACTAGGAATAACTTGAAGTATTCATTCATTTTCATAAATTTATCCGTACCAAGCCATAAATTAAATATTGGTGGATATAAAATACTAGTTATCAATATAACAAGCAATCCAAACCCGACTGAAAAACTGCGCAGTGTTGTAAAATATCCAGTAATGTTAGAATCCGTTTCCTTCTTACGTGATACCTTTGGAAATATCCAACCAACAACAGCACCAAAAGCCATATGCAAATGGTTAATTATTGTAGATGCTAATATATAATATCCCGCAACAGCTGGTCCAAGAAAGATCGCAACAATAAACCTATCAATCTGATATGCCAAAACCCCTATTATGGTTTGTAACCAGGTCCAAAAACCAAAATGAAATAACTCATCCTTTTCCTTCCTCTTATTTTCAAGTTTAAACCTGTATTCAGGAATTAACCTGTAGGCAACAATTGCTTGAATGAAAACCATTATCAGATTAAAAATAATATTACTAATGAATATCTCAAGCAGGCTCCATCCCAAGAACACAATTACAAATTGAGCAGATAAAACCAATAGCTTGCTTATTATATTGTAAAAGGAAGCCAAATCATACCTCTCAAAACCTTTTAGAACACTCTGAAATAATAGTTCCCAAAATTTAACGGAAATAAGTATTGTCGCAATGACTAATATGTCATCAATACGCTCACTAAAAATATTTAACCCAAACCAAAAAATGAAAAATGAAATAGCAGCTATGGTGATAGTTGCAATGCTTATTAGCGAAATTACTTTTGTGGAGATGTTTACATAGACGAAAAGTTTTGATTTACTTTTCTTACCTATGGCCTCTGCTATGTGAACAGTTATGGAGTTACCCATACCAAAGCTAACTATGTGAACAGCTATGTAAACATATGAATTTATTAGCATCCATATTCCAAAATCATCCTCTCCTAACTGATCAATAAAAAAAGGCGTAAGCGCCAGAAAAACAACAGGGTATATAATTATACTTGCAAGATTCCAAGTGGAATTTTTAATGTTGCCTGGTGTTTTATTCATTAATTCTTTGAATTTTCTTCAATAATAATACTTATTTCCTACGTTATAGAAAAATTAATTCAATAAGTTTGTAAAATTAATGTTTAGCTTATGAAAAATAATTCCCTTAAGGAATCAAGAGAAGAAGGAAAAAGAACATGGAAGGCTTTGGAGCATCAATGGGCTGAAGCTATGGGCTTTTTTGGAGCAATGCTGAAGAGTTTTATTTTGGGTTTGAAGAAACATTTTATTGGGTTTCTTCTATTTGCAATAATATTTGGTTCAATAGGTGGAGCCTATGCTTGGCTAAAAAAAGATGTCTATAACGCTTATATGACAGTTTCCTATGCACAATTGGAAAAGAAGATTTATGGTGACATGCTATTAAAACTTAATCTACTATTGGAAAGTGAACAATATGAAAGTTTGGCTTTTTTACTTGGCATGACACCAGAGCAAACTAGGGAAATAAAGAGTATAGATGGCGAAAATATACATAATAGCCCCTTGGTTTCTGATATTTCTGTGGAGAAGGTACCCTTTTATATCGTTGTGGATGTTTACGATCCGGATATACTTCCTGAATTGCAAGATGTAATTGTGAATTACCTCAGCCAATCTGATTTCGTTGGTGAGAGGCTAAAATTAAATGAACGGAAGTATATTAATGAAATTAATCATCTTAAAAACCAACTAGTTTACATGGACTCATTAAAAGAGATTCTCATTAGTGATCGCGATAACCTTGATGCTGATGCCGTTATAAACCTAGAACAGTTGAATAAAAATCAGAACGAGATATTTGGAAGAATAAGAGACCTTGAAGCAGCTTTGCAGTTCAATATGAATATTGAAGTAATGGATGGCTTCATCGCTCAAAAGGAATCGAAATCCAAAACATTATTAAGATACGTTTTAATTGGTATGATTATAGGGTTAGCAATAAGGTTAATCTGGTTAATCTTTAAATAGACAATAGATTAAATGACTCTAATAAAATCAATATCGGGAATCCGAGGAACAATAGGAAATAAGCAGGGTGATAACCTAACTCCAATTGACATAGTAAAATTTACCGCTGCATTTGGAGAGTTTATGAAGTTAAAACAACCTGGGAAGGCACTAACATTTGTGGTGGGAAGAGATGCAAGAATTTCTGGGAAAATGGTTGAGAATATAGTTGTATCCACATTAAGTGGGATGGGTATAAACGTAATCAATACTGGGCTCTCAACAACACCTACCGTTGAAATGGCAGTTATGAATATGAATGCTGATGGAGGTATAATAATTACAGCAAGTCATAATCCAAAACAATGGAATGCGCTTAAGTTACTGAACCAAAAGGGTGAATTTATCTCAGCTATGGATGGTGAAGAAGTTTTAAAACTATCCGAAAATCCTGAGATATGCTTTAGTGAAGTTGATGACCTTGGTACAATAACTGAAGATAGCAATACCATTAATCAACATATATCTGATATCATTGGCTTAAAATTGGTAGATAAATCTATAACAAAAGCACATGGATTTAATATTGTTATTGATGCTGTGAACTCAACCGGGGGATTAGCTATCCCGCCCCTATTGAAAGAATTAGGCATAAACAATATAACTGAACTTTATTGTGAACCCACAGGCCATTTCCCCCATAATCCAGAGCCTCTAGCAGAAAACCTTACTGAAATATGTAATGTTGTTAAAAATGAAAAGAATGCAATTGGAATCGTTGTTGATCCAGATGTTGACAGACTTGCTCTTGTGATGGAAAATGGTGAATTATTTGGTGAAGAATATACACTTGTGGCAGTAGCTGATTATGTGCTAAGGGAAACACCTGGAAACACGGTTTCAAACCTTTCATCAACAAAGGCCCTAAGAGATGTTACTGAAAAAGTAGGTTGTGTTTACAATGCCTCTGCGGTTGGAGAGGTTAATGTTGTGACAAAAATGAAGGAAACAAATGCAATTATAGGAGGTGAAGGAAATGGAGGAGTTATATATCCAGAGCTACATTATGGCAGAGATTCATTGGTTGGCATTGCATTAATACTTACATACCTCGCAAAAAGGAATATCTCATTAATTGACTTAAGAAAAGAATACACAGATTATAGGGTTTCAAAAAATAAAATAGAACTACATAAAAGTATGGATGTTGAATCCATTTATTCCAAAGTGAAATCATATTTTAATGAATTTACAATATTAACCATCGATGGTGTGAAAGTTGAATTCCCTGATGGATGGGTTCATTTAAGAACTTCAAATACGGAACCAATAATGCGGATTTATGCTGAAAGCACATCCGATAAAAAAGCTCAGGATTACGCTGACAAGGTAATAAACTTAATAAATAGCTAGAGTTAAATAAAAGCGTACGATTGTATCCCATATATTTATAAAAGAACCAATTAATAAAGGAACTCCATCTAATATTATTCCTGAAACTAGTATATCTATACATCTTAAATCTTGGTATTTTGGGGTTACTATGAAAAGTATTATCTTAAATGGTAGTGTAAGCGGAGAGAATGGAATAAGTAAACTTACAACTCCTTAATTTAAATTTAATGCTTATTATAAATTTTTAATGCTAAATACTTTTTGAATTTTTATTATATAAATTTCTTTAGAATTACTAATATTAAGTATACGTTTGAAACTATATATAAAAAAAGCCTACAAATTTGTAGGCTTTTTTATTTTTTAAATGATTCTATGGAGACATCTCAATTAGGAAAAAAGTTATACCTTGCATGTTTAAAGTCCATATACAGTCGTAAATGAAGAAACGACATAGAAAAAAGAAGTTTAAAAAGTTTGCTTTCATGCTTTCAGAAAGGCAGATGAAGTCACTCAAAAATTACTGTGAGGCAAGACAAACTACACCCAATAAATTAATTAAAAAAAGTATTCGTTTTTACACTGAGAATTTCTTCGCAAAAGTACCAGACAAATACCATATCAAGCACAATCAACTCGATCTATTTAGAGAAGACACAGACACACTTTCACTTTTTGACTAAATCAGGTTGAATTGTTATTCACAATCTTAATTATAGCTAGATTTTTTCATAGTTTTGTTCTGAGTTTATCGTTTTAAACTCATAATATATTAAATCTAATAAGTAACAACCATGAAACTAAATATCGGGGATAATGCCCCTAACTTTAAAGGAGTAGACCAAAATGGAAATTCAGTAGCACTTTCTAATTTTAAAGGCAAAAACCTCATAATGTATTTTTATCCCAAAGATAATACACCTGGATGCACAGCTGAAGCTTGCGATTTACGTGACAATTATGAGATGTGGATTGAAAGGGGTTATGCCGTTGTTGGAGTTAGTCCTGATAGTGAACAATCACATCAAAAATTTATTGATAAATATGATTTACCATTTCCTCTTATAGCTGACACAGATAAAACAATAACAAAAGACTTTGGAGCTTGGGGTTTGAAAAAACTATACGGACGTGAATATGAAGGTCTTCTCAGGACTACCTTTGTTATAGATGCTACGGGCATCATAACTAATATTTTTACCAAAGTAAAAACAAATGATCATACAAATCAGATACTTGAATCGCTTAAATAAATAAGATATGACTGATAAGCCAAATAACGACAAACTAAAAAAAGAAAAACTTAAAGCTCTTGAGGCAACACTTGGAAACATTGAGAAAGCCTATGGCAAAGGCTCAATAATGAAACTTGGTGATGAAGCTATTGATACGGTGAGCTCAATATCCAGCGGATCAATTAGTCTTGATAATGCTTTGGGAATAGGTGGTGTGCCAAAAGGTAGGGTTGTTGAAATATTTGGCCCTGAGGCATCAGGAAAAACGACTTTAGCTCTGCATATTATAGCAGAAGCACAGAAAAAGGGAGGTATTGCAGCTTTTATTGATGCAGAACATGCCTTTGATAGAGTGTATGCTGAGAAGTTGGGCATAGATACACAAAACCTATTAATTTCGCAGCCCGACCATGGGGAACAGGCACTAGAGATTGCCGATAGCCTTATCCGCTCTGCTGCAATTGATGTTGTGGTAATAGACTCTGTTGCTGCCCTAACACCAAAAAGTGAAATAGATGGTGAAATGGGAGACTCAAAAATGGGTCTTCATGCCCGATTAATGTCTCAAGCTCTCAGAAAGCTCACCGCCAATATCAGCAAAACTGGAACTGTGTGCATCTTTATCAATCAGTTGAGAGAAAAGATAGGTGTTATGTTTGGTAATCCAGAAACAACCACCGGAGGTAACGCATTAAAGTTTTATGCATCCGTAAGAATTGACATAAGAAGAACAGGTCAAATTAAGGATGGTGATACAATAAAGGGAAATAGAGTAAGAGTTAAGGTTGTTAAAAATAAGGTGGCTCCACCTTTCAGAAAAGCCGAATTTGATATTATATATGGTGAGGGCATATCCAAATTAGGGGAAATAGTAGACCTTGGTGTTGATTACAACATAGTTAAGAAAAGTGGTTCCTGGTTTAGCTATGGAGACACAAAACTGGGGCAGGGAAGAGATGCTGTAAAATCATTGCTAATGGATAACCCAGACCTAGTTGAGGACCTAGAAAATAAAATCAATGAAGCTATTTCAGCTGAATAATCAAGTTTTATGAATAGAATTGTCCCAGTGTTTTATCTGGTCTTAATCTTGTTCTTTGGATGTGATAATAATATATCCACAAAATCATCTACAAATGATATGGTTGTTGACTCCATTGCAATAATCACAACCATGATAAACAATGATTCTCTAAATGAGGATTTATTTGCAAAAAGAGCAGAAATATTTCTACAAAGAGGTAACATCAATCAAGCCTTGAGAGATATACAGACAGCTCTTGATATAAATTCAGAAAAGGCAGAGTTATTTATACTACTGTCTGATGTATATCTTGTTTTGGGACAAACCGACAATAGTATACTCTCCTTAAAGAAAGCCATTAAACTAGATCCAAATAATTATATTCCATTGCTGAAGATATCAGAAGTATATTTACTATTGGAAGATCCAGAAACAGCAATAAGGTATGCAAACAAAGCTATTTCCTTGGATAGATATAATGCTGAAAGTTATTATATAAAAGCAATGGGTCTCATGGAAAATGCTGATACCAATCAGGCCATAACTAACCTAAGGATAAGTGCCAACTACGACTCCACAAACTATATGACTTATATGCAGCTTGGTGCTATTTATACAGCTAGAAATGATACCAACTCAAAGGTATATTTCACCAAAGCTCTTAATATATACCCATCTGATGAAAGAGCTTTATATTATCTTGGAATGTACTATCATGAAAATTCACAATATGATGCTGCTCTTGAAAAATATTCAAAAGTTGTGGAGTTATATCCTCAGAATAATAGGGCATATTACAATATGGGTTACATTTATCTTGTTGAATATGAAGATTATGATAATGCAAAAATAATGTTTGAAAAGGCGGTGGACTTGAGTCCTAGCTATGTTGAAGCTGTGTATAACCTAGGTAGAACGATGGAAGTAATGGGTAATTATAGTGGGGCACGTGAATATTACTGGAAAGCTCTTGAGCTACTACCAAACTACCCGCTTGCTGTGCAAAGTCTAAACAGACTTGATGATATTCAAATCCGAAATAATCAAAATAACTAATTAGTTCTAGTTATATGCAGTCAAAACCCGAGTAGGCTTCCAATTTGATAAACCAAAGATAACCTACATGTGGTAAGCGTTTAGCTAAGAGCTAAACATTTTACATCCCTACGTAATTAAAAATCAGAAGGTGAATCGTCCTCGAAGTAAATTAGGTGATGTATCCTGGTGAATATATTACCAACTCTATAACCCCAATGATTTGCATGTAGTATTTTACATTCACTTACGGCATTCTCTCTTGCTGCATGGGTATTCTTTTGCAAAAGCAGCAAAAAATCTTTCATGTCTTGATAAATATCTGTAATGTTTTCGCTTAAACTTGCTTTCAGAGGTTCAGTATCGTTCATGTATTGAGGATCTATTATCCAATACTCATCATCTTCACCCAAAACTTGACGTAATTCATTAAAAACTCTTTCCCACTGTTCTTCAGTAACAAATCTCTCATTTGCTTCTGGATGTTCAGGTTCAATATTGGGTAACAAAGAACCCTTCAAATGAAGGAGTGGCAATATGCGCTGCATAAACTCCAAAACTATTTCCTTCTCCTTTTTTTCAACGTTTTCAATAAAATAACAGAACTCATTGGCAACTGTAGCCATTTCTACAACTTGCTTGGATAATGTTATATCATCGTTCGACTTAGAGCTCATAGTTATATATTTTTAAATTAATCCGAATACCCCTCATTTTACTTCTAGAGTCCAAGTTCTTTGATATATGTGCTAATTTTTTCCTCTAGTATTCTATCAACCTTCTCATATTCTTCCTTGGATTCTAGAGGTGATACTACTCCAAAATAAAATTTAATTTTTGGCTCTGTTCCGGAAGGTCGAACACTAACCTTACCACCATCCTTGGTAAAAAACTGCAAAACATTTGATTTGGGAAGGTTTATATTTTCACTTTTTCCCGTTATTCTATCCAAAGAAACTCCTGACTGATAATCCTTTATTTCAATTACATCTGAATTTCCAAGACTCTCAGGAGGGTTCTC
>ENA-UZWX01000014-UZWX01000014.1-metagenome-genome-assembly--contig:-Day-4---50m-contig-14_pt1 | contig 161923 bp, 170 predicted proteins | sample MGYA00260347_ERZ794907 | MGnify/ENA metagenome assembly ERZ794907 | reverse complement strand
AATCCTGATGAGGTGGTGGCTAAAGGCGCTGCGATTCAGGCAAACGTATTGGCTGGCAACAAATCAGCTGATGAGATGTTACTACTAGATGTCTTACCCCTTTCATTAGGCTTGGAAACTATGGGCGGTTTGGTTGAAAAAGTAGTGCATAGAAATACCACTATTCCCATTACCCGTGCGCAAGAATTTACCACCTTTAAAGATGGACAGAGCGCTATGAGTATTCATGTCCTACAAGGTGAGCGAGAGCTGGTTAAGGATTGTCGCTCGTTGGGGCGCTTTGAGCTAACAGGCATTCCGCCAATGGTAGCTGGCAATGCACGCATTCGTGTTGAATTTCAAGTAGATGCAGACGGTTTGTTGTCAGTAAGTGCATCAGAACAAGTGTCTGGTGTTAAGGCGCAAGTGGTGATCAAGCCATCATATGGGCTTTCAGACGGGCAAATGGAGCAAATGCTTAAAGACTCTATTTTGTTCGCTAAATCAGATATTGAAGCTAGACAACTACATGAGACGCAAGTAGATGCTAATAGAACGCTTGAGGCGATTGACTCAGCGCTTGCTAAAGATAAAGGCATGATTGATCAACAAATGTTTGATGATATCATGCAGGCCAGATCCGAACTGGAAGCAGTGGTTAGTCACACTGAAGAAAAAGTCATTCAAAATAAAATAGATCATCTTGAAAAAACTTGCGCCGGCTTTGTGGAGATGCGTATGAATGCCTCAGTCATGAAAGCCATGCAAGGCCACAATGTCGATGAATTTTAAACTGTTACAAAAACCAGGAAAATAACATGCCACAAATTATCATCTTACCTCATCACGAACTTTGCCCAGAGGGTGTCGTTATCGAAGCAAAATCGGGCGAAACTGTGTGCAATGCCATGTTGGCAAATGATGTTGAAATTGAGCATGCCTGTGAAATGTCAAATGCCTGTACAACGTGTCATATCTATGTGCGTGAAGGCTTTGATTCATTAGCTGAATCCGATGAAACAGAGGATGATATGCTTGATAAGGCTTGGGGTCTAGATCCAGACTCACGTCTGTCTTGTCAGTCAGTTGTGAGCGATACGGATCTGGTGGTAGAAATTCCAAAGTACACCATCAACCAAGTCTCTGAAAACCATTAGAATTTAGCTTTTATCATTTTTACTGTGTTAAATTAATCTCCCCTTTTGGTTGTTTATTAAAAATAAACGCCCAGCTAGAGGAAATTAATCTGCCTTGTAAAAATAAAAAATCTCTCGTCTAAAGAGAAAAGAAATTTATTTTTTTAAAACTTGAGGTATTTAGAAATAAAGCCTTCAGGTTCTTCTTCTGGGCCAAACTCAGCTACCACATCCATTGGTTTTTCTTTAGAAATTAGCCATTGCGGCATGGGTGGGTTTTCGCTACTACCGCAAGTTTTGCCTAAATTCTTTGGGTGGAATATTTTGATAAAAGTTGGATTTTTAACATCATCTGCATACACAATGCCGCAGTAGCGCTCATCATGTTCATCGTCAACAATAGATTTTATTTGCTTAACTTTCTTAACAAAATCATCCGCATCTAGGCATTTACTTGGCATCGATTGTCGTGTGTCATAAACAAACCAATCATTTGGTGTGCTAATCAGTGTTTGTAGTAATTGGTCACAATCATCTAGCTGCATAATGCCAACAAAACGACCTTTAAATTTTTGAAAATAGTCCATACGAAAAAAAGCCTAATTAAGGCTTTCTAGTTTAATGATTTTTAAACCCTATTGATGATTTTATCAATAGGGTGAATAGCCACTATTCGATTGTAATACTTGGGAATGAGCTCATTGCACGGTCTTGCTGTGTCAATTTAGCACTGACATTTCTAGCAATTTCTTTATAGATTTCAGCCACTCTACCCTCTGGATCTTTAGCAACTGTTGGCGTACCTTCGTCCACATCGGTTCTAATGTCCATTTCTAGTGGCAGTGCACCAAGGAAGTTAACATCCGCTTCCTTAGCCATTGACTCACCACCACCAACACCAAAGATGGCTTCTTCATGGCCACACTTAGAACAGATGTGCAATGACATGTTTTCAACAATACCCAAAATTGGAATGTTAACTTTTTCAAACATTTTTAGACCTTTTTTAGCATCTAGTAGGGCAATATCTTGCGGAGTGGTAACGATCACCGAGCCACTAACCGGGATTTTTTGTGATAATGTAAGCTGCGTATCGCCAGTGCCAGGTGGTAAATCAATAATCATATAATCAACACCGCGCCATAATGTATCACGCAGCATTTGCTCTAAAGCTTGCGTTACCATAGGGCCACGCCAGATCATCGGATTGTCTTCGTCAACCAGATAACCAATTGACATACTCTGCATACCGTGACCTAAGATTGGCAACAGCTTACCTTCGGCTGAAGTATCAGGCTTAAGCTTGCTAACACCGAGCATTCTTGGCTGAGAAGGGCCATAAATATCCGCATCTAAAATCGCAACCTTTGCGCCTTCTGCTTGAAGAGCGAGTGCCAAGTTTACTGAAGTCGTTGATTTTCCAACACCACCCTTGCCTGAGGCAACAGCAATAATGTTTTTAACTTCTGACAGAATCTCAACCCCTTTTTGAGTTGAATACTTCACAATTTTGGTTTCAATCTTAACACTAGCATTGTTAATGCCATTAGCAGCTAAAGTGTCTGTTATTTGCTTGCTTAGTTCATCGTGATAGCCTTTAGCTGGATAATTGAGCTCAATAGTAATTTCAACTTTATCACCATTAATATCAATATTATTAATTGAATTTGAAGAGACAATATCTTGCTCAGTGTATTTATCAACAACACTACTTAAAATATTGTTAATGTTGTCAACCGTTAAATCTGCCATATTCTTGTGCCTGTATTTCAGTAAAATGATGCTATTTTATCGTATTAACGATATCACTCAACCTTAATATTAACAAGCCTATCTTATGAGCTCAAGAAAAATTTTAGTTACCTCTGCACTGCCGTATGCCAATGGTGAAATCCACCTTGGGCATTTACTGGAATATATCCAAACAGACATCTGGGTGCGTTTTCAAAAAATGATGGGCAACGAGTGTCATTATGTTTGTGCAGATGATGCACATGGCACCCCAATTATGCTGAAAGCCAATGAGCTTGGCATCACCCCAGAAGAGTTAATTAAAGGGGTGAGTGAGCGCCATCAGGCTGATTTTAAAGAATTCTTTATTGGCTTTAGTCAGTATCATTCTACGCATAGTGAGGAAAATAGAGAAATTTCAGCTGGTATTTATAACAAGCTTAATGACAAGGGCTTTATTAAAACCCGCACCATTTCCCAAGCATTCGACCCTGAAAAGCAAATGTTTTTGCCTGATCGTTTTATCCGTGGAGAGTGTCCTAAGTGTGGCGCCAAAGATCAATACGGTGACAATTGTGAGGTCTGCGGTGCAACTTATTCACCCACAGAACTCATTAACGCTAAATCAGCTGTTTCAGGTGCCACACCTATTACCAAAGATTCTGAGCACTATTTCTTTGATTTACCACAGTTTGAAGACCAACTTAAAGCTTGGACAGAAGCAGGGCACTTACAAGTTGAGATTAGCAACAAACTCGCCGAGTGGTTTGAGCAAGGTTTACAGCAATGGGATATTTCTCGTGATGCGCCATACTTTGGGTTTCAAATTCCAGGTGTAGAAAATAAATACTTTTATGTGTGGCTGGATGCACCAATTGGCTACATGGCTAGCTTTAAAAAGCTATGCAATGAAAAAGGCTTAGATTTTGATGAATATTTCAACAAAGATTCTGAAACAGAGCTGTATCATTTCATTGGTAAAGATATTGTCTATTTCCATGCACTCTTTTGGCCAGCGACCCTTATGGGCTCTGACTACCGCACACCAACGGCGATTTATGCACACGGATTCTTAACCGTTAACGGCCAGAAAATGAGTAAATCTCGTGGCACGTTTATCCAAGCTAGAACTTATTTAGACAGTTTAAATCCAGAATGTTTGCGTTATTATTATGCCTATAAACTCTCGAGCAAAATTGATGACATTGATCTAAATTTGCAAGACTTTAAGCAAAGAGTTAATTCAGATTTAGTTGGAAAAGTGGTTAATATCGCTTCTCGCTGCTCAGGGTTTATCGTCAAAAAATTTGACAAAACTTTGTCCGCCTACGCCATCGAGCCACAGCTTTACAATGAGTTTGTTGACAAGGGTGAAGATATTGCCAAACTTTATGAAGCGCGTAATTATAATCAAGCTATGCGTGAGATTATGAAGCTCGCTGATAAAGCCAATCAATATATTGATGAACATAAACCTTGGCAGCTAATTAAAGAAGAAGGTAGTGAGGCGCAGGTGCATGACGTAACCTCACTGGCACTTAACTTATTTCGTGTACTCATGACTTATCTTAAGCCGGTGTTGCCGGAGATGGCTAAACAAGCTGAAGATTTTTTAAATATCGACACGTTTAATTGGGCAGATCTTAAACATCCGCTTACCAAGCATCAAATTAATAAATTCAAGCCACTTATGTCACGCATCGAAGATGAGCAAATTAATGCTGTGATTGAAGCTTCAAAACAAACAACTACACAGCAAGAGTCAGAACAACAAGAGGATGACAATATGATTAGTATTGATAATTTCACGAAAATAGATTTACGCATCGCCAAGATTGTTAAAGCGCAACACGTTGAAGGTGCTGATAAATTATTACAACTAACACTTGATATTGGTGAAGAAAATACTCGTAACGTTTTTGCCGGCATTAAAGCGTATTATAAACCTGAAGATTTAGAGGGTCGTTTAACGGTCATGGTGGCTAATCTGGCGCCAAGACAAATGAAATTTGGCCTTTCTGAAGGTATGGTGCTGGCAGCGGGTGATGGTAAAACGCTACACATTTTATCCCCTGATTCTGGCGCAAAAGCGGGCATGAAAATCAGCTAAAAATTTAGCAAATTTTCAAAATACCCTGAATTCACTACAAAATATAGCTTAAACAGGTGTGCAAACACCTGTTTAAGCTTAAAAATAGGCTATTTTTAAGCATTTTTTAATCAAAAGGTATTAACGTCTATAAAATTTAGAAAATTCTTTAAATGGGTAGTTTTAAGGCGATATTAACGTAAAATACTTCTTTCTAGAGAGGCGTCAGAGTGGTTGTGTTGTTCGCTTGAAAATCCTTCCTGAAAAAGAAAATATTTAGACCGTTTGATTTATATTGGAGAGATGTCAGAGTGGTTTAATTTGCTCGCTTGGAAAGCGGGTGTACGGTAACGTACCGAGGGTTCGAATCCCTCTCTCTCCACCATATTTTTACTTAAAAGACAATGACTTATAAATATTTACAAGTCATTTACACTACATTTTTCACGTGAAAATGTACTTAAGTTTTTTCTAGAATTGCCATTGTTATTGTATTTTTTGAATAAAAATGAGGGATTCTTGCCCTCTACCAATTATCAAGACAAGGTGTTTTTTTAAAAATGTTTTGGGTAATGCTTTTAATCCACTGGTCGAGCATTAAAATCGCTCACGCCCCACTAAATATGTACAAACATGTGATCATTATTGATTATAAAACAACATAGGTTGTTTTTATTTTAGAAAACTGTTTATATAATAAATTTTTGTATATTTAAGAGTGTAATTATGGCCGAAGTGAGTGATAGGATTGATGTCTGCGGTGTACTGGTGCACGCCCAAAAAGACAAAGAGCAGGAGGTAAAAGACACGTTAAATGCAATTGATGGTGTTGAGGTTCATCATGTCACTGATAATTCGCGCCTAATTGTTACCATTGAACTTGATGGTAGAAAGCAAATCATGGATACCATGAGTAGTTTTAATGATATTCCTGATGTGGTTTCTACTGTATTAACTTATCAACATTCAGAAGAAGTTTAACTAACGATTATGGTCATTTCACGCAGAGAATTTTTTATAAATTCTGCAAAATTGGCGACCACATCAGCACTAATTGCAACCGGGATTATTAGCTATTCAAGATACGCCTATTCCATTCCTGCATCAGCTATTCGCCCGCCTGGCGCTCTCAAAGAAAAAGACTTTATTTCTGCTTGCATTCGTTGCGGACTCTGTGTGAATGATTGCCCGTTTCCAACCTTATCTTTGGCTACCGAAAATGACGGGGTTGCTATTGGTACGCCATTTTTTACTGCGCGTAAAGCAGGGTGCGAGATGTGTGATGATATTCCTTGCGTTAAAGCCTGTCCAACGGGCGCACTAGATAAAAGCCTGACCGATATTAATAAGGCCAAAATGGGTTTGGCAAGAATTGTTGATACCAAAGGTTGTATTGCTTACCAAGGGTTGAGATGTGAAGTGTGTTTTAATGTATGCCCAATTCGTGGCAAGGCTATTACCATCGAAATGAAGCATAATAAACGTAGTGGGAGTCATACCTTGTTTATCCCTATTGTAAATTATGACCACTGTACAGGTTGTGGTAAGTGTGAAGAAGCATGCATTATGGAAGAAGCGGTTATTAAGGTGTTGCCTATGCAACTAGCCATGGGTAAGCGTCAGGATCATTACAAACTTGGCTGGGAAGAAAAGCAAAAAGCCGGTGAATCATTAGTATCTCCAGATATTGAGCACAAATACAACCTCCCCGAGGGCAAGCAATACGATCTTCAAGGCAAAGGTTTGACCGACATTAAAGTAGAGTCTGGTTTGGATAATGCGCTGGATTCGCTCAATAGTTTTAATCCATTATTTGACATTAAGAGAAAATGAAAAAAATCAATATCTGCCAAGTAGTTGGTAATGATGCTAAAAAATCTAAAGGTTGGATTGGAGCGAATAAATATCTTATTTTGCGTCGCTTGTCGCAATTAGGTATTTTATTTTTGTTTTTACTAGGGCCTTGGTTTGACATCTGGATTGTTAAAGGCAATTTAACCTCAAGCCTAACATTAGATGCGCTACCACTTAGCGACCCTTTTGTTTTATTGCAGTCATTTTTTGCAGGGCACTCGTTAGCAACTGACGCGTTAATTGGTGTGTTGATCGTGCTTATGTTTTATCTTATTGTTGGTGGCAGAGTTTTTTGTTCTTGGGTTTGTCCGATGAATATCGTGACTGACGCAGCTAATTACTTTCGTTGCAAGCTGGGCATTAAAGCAAGCAGTGGCAGTGTTTCGAATAAAACTAGATATTGGATATTAGCAGTGAGTATGCTTAGTGCTTGGTTGACTGGGTCAATTGTTTGGGAGTTGGTCAATCCTGTGTCAATCCTGCATCGCGGCATTATTTTTAGCATGAGTTTTGGCTGGAGTTTGATTGTATTAATTTTTCTATTTGATTTATTTGTGGTCAAAAGTGGCTGGTGTTCGCGCTTATGTCCAATGGGTGCTTTTTATAGCTTGCTTAGTCGTGTTTCTTTATTAAAGGTAAATGCAAAAGAACGTGATAAATGTACAGATTGTTTGGAGTGTTATGCGGTTTGCCCTGAATCGCAAGTTATCAACCCAGCACTTAAAGGCAATAATAGCAGTGTTATCTTTGATGAAAATTGCACTAATTGTGGCCGTTGTATTGATATTTGCAAGCCAAAAGTATTCAGTTATTCTTCTCGTTTTAAAAAAATTAGCGCAAATCAACCTATGTTAATGAAATGATTCCAACAACCGTTTAAAGTTGTTAGTTCATTTTAATAGATAATTTGTTTTTAACTAAATCTGCGAGGAAAAAAATGGCTATCACTAGAAGAGAATTTATTAAAAATAGTGCGGTAAGTGCAACAGCTGTAACGGCTGGCGTTACTTTGCCAGGCATTGCACTTTCAAACTATAACGAAAGCGTTGATGGTATTAAGTGGGATAAAATTCCCTGCCGTTTCTGTGGCACAGGTTGTTCTGTTTTAGTAGGCACTAAAAATGGAAAGATGGTGGCTTCACAAGGTGATCCTGATGCACCGGTTAATAAGGGCCTTAACTGTGTTAAAGGTTATTTCTTATCCAAAATTATGTATGGTAAGGACCGATTAACTCAGCCCCTTCTTCGTAAGAAAAATGGTAAATATGATAAGAATGGTGATTTTACGCCAGTATCTTGGGATGAAGCATTTGATGTTATGGAAGATAAGTGGAAAATTGCACTTAACGTATCCAAAGAAGAGAACAAAGGCAGACCTGCTGATAAGCTAACTTCGCGCGTTGGCATGTTTGGCTCTGGCCAGTGGACTGTTTGGGAAGGTTATGCCGCTTCTAAATTATTTAAAGCGGGCTTTAGGTCAAACAATATTGATCCTAATGCTCGTCATTGTATGGCGTCAGCAGTAGGTGCATTTATTCGTGCCTTTGGTTCTGATGAGCCAATGGGTTGTTATGATGATTTTGAGCATGGTGAAGCATTTGTGCTTTGGGGCTCTAATATGGCAGAAATGCATCCAATTCTTTGGTCGCGTATTTCTGATACACGCTTAACCAAGCCTGGTTCCGAGGTGCATGTGCTGTCAACTTACGAACATCGCTCGTTTGAGTTGGCTGATAATGGCATGATCTTTAATCCGCAATCAGATTTAGCAATTCTTAACTATATTGCAAATTATATTATTGAGACTAAAGCTTACAATAAAGACTTCTTGAAAAAGCATGTTAACTTTAACAAAACCCCAACTGATATCGGCTATGGTTTGCGTAATGATCATCCATTGCAACAAAAATCTAAAAATGCCAACAAGGGTAAGCTCACTAAAATTAATTTTAAAGAATACAAAGAATCACTGAAGCCTTATACACTTGAAAAGGCAGTTGAGATTTCAGGTGTTCCAGCTGAAAAATTAGAGCGCTTAGCTAAGCTATATGCCGATCCAAATAAGAAAGTCATGTCATTATGGACAATGGGATTTAACCAGCATACTCGAGGTGTTTGGGTAAATGGTTTAATGTATAACGTACATTTATTAATGGGTAAGATCTCTGAGCCGGGTAATGGTCCATTCTCATTAACTGGCCAGCCATCAGCTTGTGGCACGGCTCGTGAAGTGGGTACATTTGCTCACCGACTTCCAGCAGATTATGTCATTATGAAAAAATCACACCGCGATTTTGCTGAAAAAATTTGGAAGCTTCCAGAAGGTACAATTCCGGGCAAGAAAGGCTTGCATGCTGTTGCACAAAGTAGAGCGCTCAAAGATGGCAAGTTAAATGTTTACTGGGTGATGTGTAACAACAATATGCAGGCCGGGCCAAATATTAACGATGAAATGCTGCCAGGTTGGAGAAATCCAGATAATTTTGTTGTTGTCTCTGATCCATATCCTACGGTATCTGCACAAGCGGCCGATCTTATTCTGCCAACAGCAATGTGGGCCGAAAAAGAAGGTGCTTACGGTAATGCTGAAAGACGTACGCAATTTTGGCGCCAACAAGTGCAAGCGCCAGGCGAGTCTAAATCAGACTTATGGCAGTTGGTCGAATTCTCTAAGAGATTTACAACGGATGACGCCTGGTCGGATGAATTATTGGCTAAAAATCCAGAGTACAAGGGTAAGAGTCTATATGAGGTGTTGTATGCCAATGGTCAGGTTGATAAATTTGGCAAACAAGACATCACCGATGATCGTGGCAATAAGTACGATAACAATGAAATGAATGATTTTGGTTACTACATTCAAAAAGGTTTATTTGAAGAGTATCGTCGCTTCCAGCTTGAAGGATCTAAAAAAGGCCATGAGCTGGCAGAGTTTGATGCTTACCATAAGGCGAGAGGTCTTCGCTGGCCAGTGATTAACGGCAAAGAAACACTATGGCGCTATCGTGAAGGCTATGATCCGTACGTTAAAGCCGGAGAGGAGGTTAGGTTCTACGGTAAAAAAGATGGTAGGGCGAATATTATTACTGCACCATACGAGCCACCTGCAGAAGTACCGAATGAAGAATTTGACTTATGGATGTCAACGGGTCGTGTACTCGAGCATTGGCATTCAGGCTCTATGACAAGACGTGTACCAGAGTTATACCGTGCAGTTCCAGATGCTGTTATTTATATGCATCCAGACGATGCTAAGTCTCGTGGACTTAGACGTGGAAAAAATGCCAAAATTTCATCATCTCGTGGCGAAATTGTTGCCATGGTTGAAACTAAAGGGCGTAATAAGCCACCTAAAGGCTTGGTATTTGTTCCGTGGTTTGATGCATCGCGTTTGGTGAATAAATTAATCTTGGATGCAACTGATCCACTTTCTAAAGAAACGGATTATAAAAAGACACCCGTTAAAATTGTTAAAGTATAGGAGGAGGAGATGAAAACTAAAATATTAGCACTAGCAATTGCTTCAGTTTTTACATTGGGGTCTCAGGCAAACTTCTTTGGAGGTGATCATAATTGGAATAATCCAATGTCGGCTGCAATGGAGAGTGTCAAAGATGCTGTTGAAGAAGTTAGAGATGTAGTAACTGATACGGTTGATTCGGTTAAAGATGTTGCAGAATCAGCTGCAAATACAGTTTCTGATGCGGTTAATTCAGCAGCTGATGTTGTTGATGTTGCTTCACTTCGCGGTACCCATGTTCTCGATGATTTATCAATTGCACCAGATAAAATTAAATGGATTAAGAAAAATGTTGAGTTTGATCGCAGTTATGATGATCAGCCACCACTTATTCCACATAAAACTGCTGGCATGACAATTAATCTTAAAAAGAATAAATGTTTGAGTTGTCACAGTGATGAAAATTACAAAGAGGAAGAGTCACCCAAGATGTCAAGCACACATTTCTTTACAAGAGATGATAAGCGTTTGCCTGAAATGTCATCAAGAAGGTACTTTTGTTTACAATGTCACGTGCCTCAGGCTAAGCTAGATCCATTAGTTGAGAGTGATTTTGTTAATTTAGATGAGTAATTATTAAAATTAATGGCTGAAATCACTAGGGCCCAATTTCTGAGAGGAGGCTGGGGTTCGAATAAAAAAGTTGTTATTCGACCGCCATGGTCTAAGAGTGAAGATCAGTTCACAGATTTATGCAATCGTTGCAGCGCTTGTATAGACGCTTGTCCTGAGAAAATCCTCACCACAGGATCGGGAAAATTTCCTTTGGTGGATTTTTCTAAAGGCGGCTGTAGTTTTTGTAAAAAATGTGCAGAGGCTTGTCAGTATGAGGCTTTTGTTGATGTAAATGAAAATTCATGGGATTTAACTGCCAAAATTAAAGAGAATTGCTTGTCTAAAATTGGAGTGGTTTGCCAATCTTGTTCAGAGGTGTGTGAACAGGGTGCTATTGAGTTTGGTTTGCAAATGGGCGGTACGCCCAGCATTAATTTAGATGCAAGTAATTGTAATGGATGTGGAGATTGTGTATCGATTTGTCCAAAAAGTGCCATTCAAATTAATTAATATTTTATATAAGGAGAAAATAAAATGAATAGAAGGTCTGCAATAAAAGTGTTAATCGGAGGTGTAATAGCACTATCAGGCATAGCGCCATTTAATGTATTGGCAAATTTCATGGGAAAGTTAAAAGCTGATGATGCGATTAATAAGATAACAGGTGGCAAGCACTCAGAGTCATCTAGTCTAAAACTTAAATCACCTAAGTTGGCTGAAAATGGTACTCAGGTTCCAGTAACAGTTGATGCAACAGCATTAACAGGCGTTAAAAGTATTTTTCTAGTGGTTCATGAAAATATTAAGCCAGTGGCAATGCGTGTTGATTTTGAGTCAGAAGATGTAATTGCTTTTGCAAGCTTTAGAGTGAAGATGGGTAAACCAACAAAAGTCACAGCAATTGTCCAAACCTCAGCGGGTTTTGTAACTGCTTCAAGTTACACCAAAGTTACCAAGGGTGGCTGTTAATCTAATTAAGGAGAATTATCATGGCAAAGAAAATTAAAGTAAGAGCAAAAATGAAAAAAGGCTTAATTGAGGTTAAGTACAAAGTATCGCATCCGATGGAAACAGGACGTAGAAAAGGTAAGTCTGGAGCACTGGTGGCGGAAGACTACATTAATCATGTTAAGATTTCTAAAAATGGCAAAGATATGATGATATTGTTACCTAATTCAACAATATCAGCCGATCCATATTTATTCTTTAAGATGAAAGGTGCTAAGGGTGACACTATTTCACTTTCATGGATTAGTAATACGGGCGAGAAAAACTCAGCAGACACTAAAGTTAAATAGTCGTTAAATCATGCTTATTAATAAACCCTTGCTAATTTACGTTAGCAAGGGTTTATTTTTATCTAGCTAAATAAGGAAGGCAAGATGAAAGCTATTGTTAAAGTTGGTATATTGCTAGGCGGTGGTGTGGGCGCTTATGTTATGGGATCTTTCATGATTAACATGGGTGATGACATGATGGAGATGACAAAGTCAGTAGGTCAAATGACACAAGACGTTCACTCTATGTCTAAGGACATGCACGGTATGGCTAAAAATATGATGCAAATGGCTCAGAGCATGGTGGATGGTCAAAAGAAAATGGGTGATGATTTTTCAAATGTTTCACAAAATATGAATATTATGACTCACTCGATGGTTTCTATGGGTAGAGATATGAATAGTATGGGCTTGGGTATTGCTGATATGAATACCAATATTAAAGATATGAACGGTTCAATGGCTCGCATGAGCGGAGACATGAGCACTATGAATAATTCAATGTCAAGCATACATTATGACATTAACAAATTCACCAAGCCTGAGAATATTATGATGCCATGGCTAAGGTAGAGAAAATATATGGAGTGGTTGTTTACCAGGCAGCACTTTCTACCAAAGATTCAATTAACTCATTAGCCTCGGCACTTGGCTTTATAGAGGCTTTATCTATAGGCTTAAGCTGTGTGTAAATAATATGAATTTGCTCAGGACTTTTAGTTAGAGAATAAAGCGCTATCTTAAATGGGCAAGAGGTGATATTTAAATGATTGGCCAAAACCAATTGGTGTGATATTTTGGCAGAGCAAAATTCAATAATTTCAGCTTTTTGGTAAATATTTTCAGCATTTTTAACACTATCTTTAGTACGATTTAACATATTACTTGCATGATATATTTTAGATATATTAAGTGCTTTTTCTTCAATAGCATCAATTAAATTACTACGGACATCTTCATAAGGGTTGTCAACCACCTTGCTGATAACAACATTTGCAGATGCAATCTCTGTTAGACAGATAAAGGTAATAGATAAAAGATATTTTAATACTAGATTCATATCTTGAGATTTTTAAAGTATTACAAAAAAAAGGAGCTCCCTCTATTTTTTTGTATCGCACAAGGAGAGAAACAAAGAAGACGAGGGAGTTGTAAAAAATTATAGTTCAGATTTATTTGTATTGAAATAACCTATGTTATTTGTTTATATTAAATAACCTTATAGAATTAAGTTAAATAATAAATTAATAGGCATAACTATTCTGTTTTTATTGTTAAGTGAGGAGACTTTACTACTAGGTAAAGATTTATTTTATATAAACAACATGGAGTTTTATGATGAGAGATACAATCATTAAATCTACACTATTAGCAGCCACACTAGCCTTTGGCTCGTCGGCATTTGCCGCACCCTCTGGTCAAATGCTAGGCTATACATGTGCAGGTTGTCATGGCACTAATGGTGCCAGTACAGGTAATGCTATTCCATCTATCGCAGGTTTGTCTGAAACCTACATGATAGATACAATGAATGCGTATAAGTCGGGCGATAAGAGCTCTACCATTATGGGTAGAATCGCCAAAGGCTATTCTGAAGAAAATATTGAAGAAATCGCAACATTTTTTGCTGAGCAAGAGGTGCATAAAAACACCAATCAATCATTTGATTCAGCTAAAGCAAATTCAGGACAAGCACTACATGAAAAATATTGTGACAAGTGTCATACTGAAGGCGGCACTGTAGCAGATGATGATGCAGGTCAACTATCTGGAAATGCTAAGCTGTATACGCAGTACTCATTAGCTGACTTCCATGATGGCTCACGTGATATGGAAAAGAAAATGGCTAAGAAAATGAAGAGAATGCTTAAGAAGGATTCTGATGCATTTGATAAGCTTATCAACTACTACACAAGTGGTCAATAGAGGAGAATACTGATGAGTAAGCAAAATAGAAGAAGTTTTTTAAAGGCAGTAGGTATAGGCGCTGCTGCAGCAACGACTGCAACTTACGCGCCATTTGCAATTGGCGGCTCTAGCAAGAAAGTTGTTGTTGTTGGTGGCGGTATGGGTGGTGCAGTTGCTGCAAAATACATTCGCATGATGGACAAAACTGTTGAAGTAACATTAATCGAAGCTAATAAAAATTACTTTACCTGCTTTGGTAGTAATGAAGTGTTAAGTGGTGAGCGCACCATGGATTCCATTAAGTTTGGCTATGACGGTCTTAAAGGTCATGGTGTTAACGTCGTGATTGATAAGGTTATTGATATTGACGCTAGAGGTAGACGTGTTAAAACAGCAAGTGGCCGTAGTTTTAATTATGATCGCTGTATCGTGTCTCCCGGTGTATCGTTCAGATACGACAAGATTGATGGCTATGATGAGACGGTAGCGAATACTAAAATCGCACATGCTTGGAAAGCTGGCCCGCAAACAGCAATGTTACGTGATCAAGTTAAATCAATGAAACAGGGTGGTACGGTTATTATTGCGCCTCCTGCAAATCCATTCCGTTGCCCTCCAGGACCGTACGAGCGCGCTTCACAAATTGCGCACTTCTTAAAAGAGCACAATCCAACAGGTAAAATTCTTATCTTAGACGATAAAGAAAAGTTCTCTAAGTTTGGCTTATTTACTGCAGGTTGGAAGAAGCACTATGGCTACGGTACTGATAACTCAATGATCGAATGGGTTAAAGGTTCTGCTGGCGGTAAGATTGAATCTGTTGATGTTGCTGGTATGACATTATCTGGTGAAGTTGATGATTATCAAGGCGATGTGATTAATATCATTCCTGCACAAAAAGCGGGGCATATTGCACACGTTGCTGGTTTGACAAATGCATCAGGCTGGTGTCCAATTAAAGGTGATACGTTCGAGTCTACCATTCATAAAAATATTCATGTAATTGGCGATGCTGCAATTCAGTCTCCATTACCTAAGTCTGGCTATGCGGCTAACTCTGAAGGTAAGGTGTGTGCAGCGGCTATTGTTGCAATGCTAAATGGTGACAAAATCCCAGATCCTTCATATGTTAATACTTGTTACTCTGTTATTGCCCCGGGTGATGGTATTTCCGTTGCTATGGTTTATAACTTTAAAGATGGAAAGATTAATAAGGTTAAAGGTTCTGGTGGTCTAACACCGAGTAAATTCGATGCCAAGATGAGAGCTAGAGAGCAGCAAAACGGCTACTCATGGTTTGATAATATTACCAATGATACATTTGGCTAAAATGTCTTAAAATCAAGTTACGAACTAAACCCAGGTCTTAGGCCTGGGTTTTTTTATGTTTCTTCTTAAATATTGGCCAATCGTTTTTTTTTGCTTATAATTACTATTTTTATGGGTATTATTGACCTGAGTCAAGTAATAACTTATAAGTATATGATAATATACTTATATTGAAAATTGAGGAGAGAGGGTTACAATGATTTGCAAGTCAAATACTAACGATACTATCAACTGCGCAAAATGCGCAGTAAAGAAGAAGACTATTTTTAGCTTGTTAAGTGATGATGAGATATCTGATATTTCAAAATATATTGAAAAAAAATTAACTTATCGTGCGGGTGAATATCTGATCAATGAGCGTGATAGTTCGCATTATAGTTTGTGTATAAATTCAGGGTATTTAATCTTGGGTGCTCATTTAGAAAATGGCTCTCGGCAAATTTTTAAAATTATATTTCCAGGAGAGTCTGTTGGCTTTGTAAATAATTCAAGCGACTATTCGTATTTTGTACAAGCAGTTACTGATGTTGATGTTTGCGTTATTAATGACATGTCTGTCAAGAAATTACTTGAACATCACCATGATGTTGCGATACGTTTGGTTGAAATTTTAAATGATAACTCTAATACCTATCAGCAATATCTACTAGGAATTGGCAGGAAAACTGCACAAGAGGCATTGGCATATTTAATTATGGATTTATCCACACGCCTTGAAAAGGAGAATTCTAATCATTGTACAGCTAAAAATGAATTAAACTTTTTCCCGCTCAATCAAGAAGATATGGCAGATGTCTTAGGGTTGACAAAAGTTCATGTATCTAGAGTTATTTCGAAACTTAAAAAAGAAAAACTGATTGAGTGTGGGCATAAAAAACTAAAAGTTTTAAATAAAGAAAAGCTTAGTGAAATAGGCGTTTATTCCTCTCATATCTAATTTAGAATTGATGCACTAACCTACCTCACTTCTTTGTTGTTTTTAAAAAATTTTTCTTCCAAAATTTCTCCAGATTTACTCCACCAGGTAGATTTTCCTTCTAATTGGCTATTTTTATAGTGGTAGCGCTTCATTTTTTCTCCATTGGAAAAAAACCAAGTTTTTGGGCCACTTAGTTCGCCATTTTCATAAGTTAATTGAATTTTTTTATGTCCATTTTTTCGCCAAAAGGTGGTTATCCCGTGTTCTACGCCATTTTTAAAGTTGGCAGAGAAATCTTTTTTACCATTAGAGAGGTAAAATGTTGATAAGCCGTCCTCTTTTCCATCTTTGTAGTTCGACTCTCTAATAGTTTGACCATTTTTATGTTTAGTAACAACCTTTCCGGTAAATAATTCCGAACTGCCTTTTTTATAAATTGTACCGTTGATATTAATCGTATCATCTGCATTAAGTGTTTGATCTGAACAGGATATAGTGAACATTACCAAGATGAGAATAGTAAGAATTTTTTTCATAATTTAGCCTTTTTCTTAGGCAAGTTTTTTTGCATTTTAATTCAGTGTAGTGGGCCGTTAATCTTGGACACGTTTTTTAGCTTCTTTTAAGCATCAATTTAATCAATAAAAGTTTAACCACAGTTTAACTACATTTGAAGTAAATACAGCTAATTATAGGCAGTGTAAATTTAAAAACCCCCTATACAAAGCCATATTTAACTATATAATTCTTTTATTAGAGGCTTCGAATCCCTCTCTCCACCAAATTTTTACCTTCTACTGTGTTAATTGTATAAAAATATTCAATCACATATTTTTAGCTATGCTCAATCATATTTTTCTACAATATACCTTGTAGAAAGAAAAAACCATAACAATCCTTATTATGAATCGCACACCAAACTTCAAACCTGAAAACATTGTTAAAACGATTGATAGTCTTACTAAAAAAGGCCTTGAGATTGTAACTCAAGCTGAGCAGGGTAATGACTGGGATAGTGTTGTCACCATTACTGATAATTTTGAATGTGAATTAGGTAGAGTGACTAGTGTTAATTCACATTTAAATGCGGTGATGTTTGATGATGATTTTAATGCTGAGTATGAAAAAACACTACCTATTATTACTAATTTTTATTCAGATATCTCAAGTAACAAAGCACTTTACGCGGCGTACAAGAATCTTAAAAATACCAAGCTAAACAAACAGCAACAGCATATATTGCAAGAAGCAATCGATGGTTTTAAGCTGTCTGGTGTTGGGCTAGAAGGCGAAGACTCTAAGCGCTTTAAAGCTATTAAAGAACGATTAAGCTTACTCAGTAATCAGTTTTCTAAAAACGCCCTTAAAGCCACCAACGAATGGACGAAAACCGTTGAATTGGACGAGTTAAAGGGTTATGGTGAAACTGAGCTGGCCAAGATTAAAACAGATAAAGGCTATGAGCTCAGCTTGCAAATGCCTGTGTATATGGACGTCATGACTTATTTGGATAATCGCCAGCTTAGAGAAGAGGTTTATAAGGCTTATGTGTCTCGTGCTTCTGAGGTGGGAATCACTTCAAGTGAATATAACAATCAAGCCATTATGAATGAGATTCTTGTACTAAGACATGAAATGGCAACCATTCTTGATTTTGATAACTATGCTCAGTTGTCTATTGAGTCAAAAATGGTTGAAAGTGTTGATCAAATCCTAGATTTTTTAATGAATTTAGTGGATAAATCAAAGCATCAAGCGCAGACAGAATTAGACGAATTAGCTCAGTTTGCAGGTATAGCGCTACAACCTTGGGATTTGGGTTTTTATAGTGAACAACTAAAAGAGCAAAAGTTTGGATTTAAAAAATCAGACTTAACCCCTTATTTTCCAGAACACAAAGTATTAGAAGGGTTGTTTTCAACCATAGAAAATTTGTATCAAGTTAAGATTGGGCAAATTAATGAGTCGAGCTATCATCCAAATGTACGAGTATTGCAAATAACCAATCAAGATAAATTGGTGGGTAAAATTTATTTAGATTTGTATGCTAGAAAAGATAAGCGTGGTGGCGCTTGGATGGCGGATTATCAGCCTTTGACTAAGAACGATAAGCCTGTTGCTTTTGTCGTATGCAATCTTAACTCGCCTAGTGAGGGTAAACCAGCACTGTTCGAGCATGATGAAATTGTGACTATTTTTCATGAATTTGGCCATGCATTACACCATGTTTTAACCAAAGTTGATTATCCTTGTGCAGCAGGTATTTCCGGTGTTCCGTGGGACGGAGTTGAGTTGCCCAGTCAATACATGGAGTTTTTCTGCTATGAGCGAGATGTGGTTATGCAAATGTCTGAGCACTACCAAACCAAAAAAAATCTGCCAGATGAATTGTATGAAAAATTAATCGCTGCTAAGAATTTCCAATCTGCTATGGGTATGTTGCGTCAGTGTGAATTTTCGATTTGGGATTTAAAGACTCACTTAGGCTTGGTTGATACCTACCAAGTGTTAACTGAAGTTCGAAAAGACACCGCTTTAATGCCGAGTATTGATGAAAATCGTTTTTTAAATACCTTTGGCCATATTTTTGCGGGCGGCTATGCGGCTGGCTACTTTAGCTATAAATGGGCTGAGGTTCTCGCAGCAGATGCTTATTATTATGTACAAGAAAATGGCGGTATTGGCTCAGGGGCATCCCTTGATTTCTTGCATCATATTTTGGAAACGGGCGGCTCTGAGGATTTTATGGTGAGTTATGAAGCTTTTAGGGGTAAAAAACCTGAGATTGATGCTTTGTTACAGGCCAATGGGATTGTGAATTAGGTACAATGCTTTTTATTTTTTAGGAAAAGACGATGATTAAATTTATCTTAAGCGTTATTATTATTTTGGCCTTGATTGGCGGTGCAGTTCAATTTGTTTCTACGCCAGAAAGTTGGGCGCTAGTGGTTAACAAGGAAGTGGCACTAAACAGCATCCAAAACGGTGCTATGATTGTGTTTGAATTTTTTGAAGGTCTAATTGCCGATGCAGATCAAATTAAAGGCGTAGATCTTACGGTTGAAAAGTAGCTTTAACTCTGATTTATAAAAATGCCTAGCTTTATGCTAGGCATTTTTTTAGATTTTAGAAAGTAAGATGCTACCGTTAGTGCCGCCAAATCCAAAGGAATTGGAAATAGCATGGTCTATTTTCATTTGACGCGCTTCATTGGCGCAATAGTCTAGGTCGCAATCTGGATCTTGATTGAAAATATTAATGGTTGGTGGTACTACTTGATCTTTGATGGCGAGCGCCGTAAAGATCGCTTCAATGCCACCTGCAGCACCCAATAAATGACCTGTCATAGATTTGGTAGAGCTCATCACCAAGTTGTAAGCGTGATCACCTAGCGCTAATTTAGCAGCGTCAGTTTCCGCTTGGTCGCCTGCAGGTGTAGAAGTACCGTGTGCATTGATATAATCAATTTGATCGGTATTGATACTGCCATTACGCATAGCATTTTTCATACAGCGCGCTGCACCTTCGCCACCTTTTGAAGGTAGTGTCATATGATAAGCGTCGCCACTCATGCCATAGCCTGATACTTCAGCGTATATTTTTGCACCTCGCGCTTTGGCGTGTTCGTATTCTTCAAGTACTACCACACCTGCACCATCACCCAAAACAAAGCCGTCACGGTCTTTGTCCCAAGGGCGAGAGGCTGTTGCCGGGTCGTCATTGCGAGTAGAGAGGGCACGCGCCGCTGCAAATCCGCCTAAGCCACAATTAGTAGTTGACATTTCAGCACCGCCTGCAATCATAACATCAGCATCGCCATATTCGATTAAACGTGAAGCATCACCAATATTATGTGTACCGGTTGTACAAGCAGTCACAATGGCAAAATTTGGACCTTTAAGGCCGTATTTGATAGATAGATTGCCAGAGATCATGTTAATGATCGAAGAGGGGACAAAGAAAGGAGAGATGCGCTTGGCGCCTTTCTCTCTAAATAAGTCAGCTGTTTTTTCAATTGTACCTAAGCCGCCAATGCCAGCACCAATAGCCACACCAATACGTTCGGAATTTTCATCAGTTACTTCTATGCCAGAGTCTTCAAAGGCTTGAATGCCAGCTGCCATACCGTAATGAATAAAGGTATCCATTTTTTTGGCGTCTTTAGGTTTTAAATAATCAGTGATTTCAAAATTTTTAACTGAGCCACCAAAAGTAACTGATTGACCTTCAGTCTCAATATTGGTTAGAGCGTTGATGCCAGATTTTCCTGCTAGGATATTACTCCAAGATTCTTCAACCGTATTGCCAACGGGTGAAACAATACCCATGCCAGTAATTACAACTCTTCTTTTGCTCATAATATCACTTTTTTTAAAAATAAAAAAAGGCGCTTAATTCTGTGAAGAAAGCGCCTTATTGCTTAGCAAGCTAAACGAAAGTTACAAATTGTTATTAACGTAGTCAATAGCTTGTTGAACCGTTGTAATGTTTTCTGCTTGATCGTCAGGGATTTCACAGTCAAACTCTTCTTCAAGAGACATAACTAATTCAACAGTGTCTAGAGAATCTGCACCTAAGTCGTCAATAAATGAAGCGTTATTATCAATATCACCACTTACGTCTAATTGCTCAGATACAACTTTTTTAACTCTTTCCTCAATGCTCATTTGCTACTTCCTGTTTAGTATAATAAAGTTATTATTTTATCGATTATTGATTACAAAGCAAGACTAAATTGCAAAAAAACTAGATTAGTTTTGATAACGAGTTGGATCTGTGATTTTTGCCTCATGAAAACCTATTTTTCGATATTCGCAAGCATCGCAAACCCCGCAAGCTTGCCCTTGTTCATTGGCTTGATAACAGGTAGTGGTGTGTGCATAGTCAACACCAAGCGCTACGCCTTTTTGAATAATTTGAGCTTTGTTGAGATTTATTAATGGGGTTTGTATGTTGATTTTTTGCCCCTCAACACTTTGTTTGGTGGCTAGATTTGCCATGGTTTCAAACGCATCAATGTAGACTTGTCGGCAATCAGGGTAGCCAGAATAATCCAGTGCATTAACACCGATAAAGATGTTTTGGCAATCAAGCACCTCAGCCCAAGCTAGTGCATAGGATAAGAAAATAGTGTTCCTAGCGGGAACATAGGTAATAGGAATTTTGTCGCTTTCTACAAAATTAGGTACATCGATATTGTCATCTGTGAGGGCAGATCCACCGATATCTGAGAGTGAGATTTTCATCACTCGATGTTCGCTCACCTTAAAATGCTTGGCAATATTGGCAGCAGCCTTTAGTTCTGATTTTTGTTTTTGCCCGTAGTCAAAGCTTAGTGCGTAACACTCAAACCCTTGTGATTGTGCTATGGCTAGTGTGGTGGTTGAATCAAGCCCGCCAGACAGTAAAACTACTGCCTTTTTTTTAACATTAGACATTGGCTAAATTGCCTTTTTCTTCTAGCCATTTTTTACGATCAGGTGCGCGCTTTTTGCTCAAAAGCATATCCATAGTTTGCTCGACTTGTAATGGATTATCAAGGGTTAGCTGAATAAGTCTTCTGGTATCGGGCAACATAGTGGTTTCGCGCAGTTGCGCCGGGTTCATCTCTCCCAGTCCTTTAAAGCGCTGTACTTGGATTTTAACGCGTTTATTTTCACTTTCAATTTTTCGAATAATACTATCACGCTCTCCATCATCCAAAGCGTAATGTACTTGCTTGCCTGCATCGATTCGGTACAAAGGTGGCATAGCAACATAAATATGCCCCTCTTTGACCAATTTTGGAAAATGCTTAACAAATAAGGTGCAGATGAGTGTGGCAATGTGTGCACCATCAGAGTCAGCATCGGCCAAAATACAAATTTTCCCGTATCTTAAGTTGGAGAGATCCTCGCAGTTGGGCTCTAGCCCAATAGCAACACTGATATCATGAATTTCGTTACTCGCCAGAACCTGCTCTGAGTCAACTTCCCAAGTGTTTAAGATTTTTCCTCTTAGAGGTAGGATGGCTTGGTATTCTTTGTCACGTGCTTGTTTGGCAGAGCCGCCCGCAGAGTCTCCTTCGACTAAAAATACTTCGGTTTGAGTTAGGTCAGTGCTAGTACAATCAGAGAGTTTTCCGGGTAGGGCAGGGCCACTTACAATCTTTTTACGAATTATTTTTTTATTGGTTTTAAGGCGTGCTTGGGCATTGCTAATAGCTAATTGGGCAATTTGTTCAGCAATATCTGTATGTTGATTGAGCCACAAGCTGAAAGCATCTTTAACAACACTAGAGACAAAGCCGGCACACTCTCTAGAAGAGAGTCTTTCTTTAGTTTGACCTGAAAATTGCGGATCTAGAATTTTAATCGATAATACGTAGGCGATTCGTTGCCAAACATCGTCCGGTGTAAGTTTGATATTTTTAGGAATTAAATCTCTAAATTCACAAAATTCTTTCAGGGCGTCAGTCAGACCTGAGCGCAACCCATTAACGTGTGTTCCACCATTAATAGTGGGAATAAGATTAACATAGCTTTCGGCGACAACATTGGTATTGTATTGAGTCCAAGCCAGCGAACAGTTTAACTGCTGCTCACTAGACTCAAAGTTAACCACAAAAGGTTTTTCAGGTAGGTTGTCCAGCCCATCTAATGCCATTGATAGATAGTCTTTCAAACCTTCTTGATACATCCATTTGTTAGTAGTGTCATCAATTTCATTGTAAAAATTTATCTCTAATCCTGGGCAAAGTACCGCTTTAGAGCGTAAATTATGACGTAGCTTAGTGGCTGAAAATTTAACTGTATCAAAAAATTGAGCATCTGGCGTAAATTTAACTTTGGTACCCGTGTTTAGCTTGCCAACTTTCCCAATAACCTCTAGCTCGGTTTTTTTAAAGCCATTTGTAAAGCTAATATGGTGTTCTTTTGCATTGCGCTTAATCCAGATTTCTACCAAAGTGGATAGTGCGTTAACCACCGATATCCCTACTCCGTGAAGACCGCCAGAAAATTGATAAGAATCATTGGAGAATTTACCACCTGCATGGAGCTTAGTCAGAATAACTTCAACACCTGATTGGCCTTCGCCCGCATGCATATCAACAGGCATACCTCGACCGTTATCTTCGACAGAAAGAGAGCCATCTTTGTATAGTACGACACTGATTTTATTCGCATGCCCGGCAACCGCCTCATCAACACTATTGTCGATTACTTCTTGTGCAAGGTGGTTTGGACGCTCGGTTTCAGTATACATACCAGGGCGTTTTCTAACAGGCTCTAGCCCAGTTAAAACCTCAATCGAGGAAGAATCGTAATCACTCATATTTACCCAAGAATAGTTTCACCTCTCAAGGAGGTGTTAGACAGAATTGCCAAGTATCATACCAAAAAAAGCCCCGTAAAAACGAGGCTTTTTGTCATCAATTGCGCAATAAAAAACGCAGTAGATTTTTGTTACATCATTCCACCCATGCCACCCATATCTGGTGCAGCTGGCGCGCCACCTTCTTGAGGAATATCGGTAATCATAGCTTCTGTGGTAATCATCAGTCCAGAGATACTTGATGCATGTTGTAATGCTGCACGTGTTACTTTAGTTGGATCTAGGATGCCCATTTCAAGCATATCGCCATAAACTTCACTACCTGCATTGTAACCGTAATTACCTTCACCATTAGCAACGTTATTAAGCACAACAGAAGCTTCACCGCCACCATTGCTAACGATTTGACGTAATGGTGCTTCCATAGCACGCATTAGAATTTGGATGCCAATATCTTGGTCGTGATTGTCACCTTTTAAATCGCTCATAGCGCTAATCGCACGAACTAAAGCAGCACCACCACCCGGCACAACGCCTTCTTCAACTGCTGCACGAGTCGCATGTAGTGCATCATCAACACGGTCTTTCTTTTCTTTCATTTCTACTTCAGTAGCAGCACCTACTTGAATCACCGCAACACCGCCAGATAATTTAGCTAAACGCTCCATTAATTTCTCTTGATCGTACTCAGAAGTTGTGGTTTCAGCCTGAGCCTTAATTTGAGCAACACGGCCATCAATAGCTTCCTTTGAGCCTGCGCCATCAACAACAACTGTTTCATCTTTGCCGACTTCAATACGCTTAGCGCTACCTAGTTGTAATTCTGTTACACCTTCTAGTGATAAGCCAATCTCTTCAGCAATAACCTCACCACCCGTTAGGATTGCTAAGTCTTGTAAGATTGCCTTACGACGAGCACCAAAACCAGGCGCTTTAACAGCAGCTACTTTTACAATACCACGCATGTTGTTAACGACTAGAGTTGCAAGTGCCTCGCCTTCAATGTCTTCAGCAACAATTAACAAAGGTCTGCCAGATTTTTGCGCGATTTCTAATGTCGGCAATAAATCGCGAATGTTAGAAATTTTTGCATCATGTAATAAAACCAGTGGGCTGTCTAAATCAGCAGTCATAGCATCTTGATTATTAACAAAATATGGTGATAAGTAGCCACGGTCAAACTGCATACCTTCAACCACTTCTAGTGCATTGTCAAAACCTGAGCCCTCTTCCACAGTAATAACACCTGCTTGTCCAACACGTTCCATAGCTTCAGCAATAATGTCGCCAACAGAGTTGTCTGAGTTAGCTGAAATTGTACCAACTTGAGCAATCGCCTTAGTATCGTTACAAGGTTGAGATAGATCACGTAGTGCATTAACAGCAGCTTCCGTTGCTTTGTCGATACCACGTTTAAGATCCATAGGGTTCATGCCTGCAGCAACAGATTTAACACCTTCTACCACTAGTGCTTGTGCAAGTACAGTTGCGGTTGTTGTGCCATCACCGGCAATATCATTGGTTTTAGAAGCAACTTCTTTAACCATTTGCGCACCCATGTTTTCAAATTTACCCTCTAGTTCAATTTCTTGAGCAACAGAAACACCATCTTTAGTGATGTGTGGTGAACCGAATGAACGATCAATAACAACGTTTCTACCTTTTGGTCCTAGTGTAACCTTAACTGCATTTGCTAGCATGTTAACGCCGTCTAGCATTAGGTTTCTAGCGTCTGAGCCAAATTTAATATCCTTTCCTGACATGATTCTTTCTCCTTTAATCGATGATTGCTACAATGTCATCTTCGCGCATTACTAGCAAAGATTCACCGTTTGACTTAATTTCTGTGCCTGCAAATTGGCCAAATATTACCGTATCTCCAACTGCTACATCTAGCTTAACAACTGTTCCGTTGTCAACTATTCTACCTTTGCCGATAGCAATAATTTCACCTTGAGAAGGTTTTTCGGTGGCTGAATCTGGAATGATTAGGCCACTTGCTGTTGTTTTTTCTTCTTCTATTCTACGAACAATCACGCGATCGTGAAGGGGACGAATGTTCATTTTTTCTCCTAATTAATAAACGATAAATTTAAAACCAATGCGTAACTAAACAGAAGATTCTTCTAAAGTTAATTTAAGCTTTTGCATGGCTTTGTTTTCAAGTTGGCGAACTCTTTCTGCAGAAACACCGTACTTGTCTGCTAGAGTATGTAGGGTTGTTTTTTCTTCTTTCAAGTATCTAGATTGTAAAATATCTAAACTTCTTTCATCTAGTGAAGAAAGTGCTTTGTAAAGTTGCTGCTGTTGATTTTTTTGAGAGTCATTAATTAGTAATAATTGCTCTGGTGTTTGTGTGTTTTCGCTTGTAAGGTATTGCTCTGGCGCGTGTGAATCTTCATCATCAGTATTTTCAAAAGCGACATCGTTAAACTGCAAACGTGACTCCATTTCCAGTACGTCTTTACGCCTAACACCCAGGTCTTGAGCGATCTGATCAGCTTGATCACTATTAAGAGACTGATATATTTTTGATTTGGCTTGTTTTAATTTGAAAAATAATTTACGTTGGGCTTTGGTGGTAGCTACTTTGACAATTTTCCAATTTTTAAAAATAAATTCATGAATTTCAGCGCGAATCCAGTACACTGCAAATGAGGCTAGGCGTACGTTTTTATGTGGATTAAAGCGCTTAACAGCTTTCATTAAACCGATCGTACCTTCTTGTATTAGGTCAGCTTGTTCAAGTCCGTAACCCCTATAGCCATGTGCAATAAAAGCCACAAAACGCATATGTGACAATACTAATTGCCTTGCAGCGCCCAAATCGTGATTTTCATATAGCTTGATGGCTAACTCATGCTCTTGCTCGGGCGTGAGTATGGGTGGGTATTTTTGAACACCTAAAGCACTGGTGGTGCTAGATATTGGTAGGGCGAACTCTGAACTCATTGCAAAAGTCAATATATTTAATATAATTAAGGATTAATATTATAGGTTAAATCAATGAGTTAAGCAAGGATTGATGGTTTAATACTTGCTGAGATCGTTGTAGTCGTTGGGCATGAATTATTTGGGATAAATCCTCTAAAGCCACTTCAAAATCATCATTAATCACTAGATAGTCAAATTCATTATAATGCTGCATTTCGCTCACTGCATCTTGCATGCGTCTATCAACAATGGTTTTGTCATCCTGACCTCGCTCTGTTAAGCGCTCGCGTAGGGCTGCTTCAGAAGGCGGCAAAATAAAAATACCAATTGCATCATCGAAAGTTGCTTTGACTTGTCTTGCACCTTGCCAGTCGATTTCTAAAATTACATCCGTACCTGAATCCAGTAAATCTTTGACGGTTTGCTTAGCACTACCATAATAATTATCAAATACTTGAGCAGATTCAATAAAGCCATCGTCTTGGTTAATTTGATCAAATTCTTGTTGAGAAACGAAAAAATAGTTTTTACCGTGTTCCTCGCCAGGGCGAGCAGTGCGTGTTGTATGAGAAACAGAGACGCATAAATTTTCAGTCTTTTCAATCAGCGCTTTGACTAAAGAGGTTTTTCCACAGCCAGAAGGTGCGGCAACAATAAATAAATTAGCCATTATGCTTCAGGGGTGTAGCCTTGTACATCGTCAGCACCCTCTTCAGAAAAGAAGAATTTATCCATTTGCTCTTTAAGATATTTTTGCGCATTAGGATCCATCATGCTTAAATTATTCTCATTAATCACCATGGTTTGATGTTCAAGCCATTGCTGCCAACCTTGTTTGGATACGTTAGCTAAAATTCTTTGCCCCAGCTCGCCTGGATAAGGCGCGCGATCTAGCGCTTCAAGTTCTTGATTGAGTTTGACACAATGTATGGTATTCATAATTTTTTCATCCTGACGCCTAGTATTCTTAGGCTTAAAAAATAAACGAACGCTGATAAACAAACAGTTGTAATAAGTGTGACGACCCTAGAAAATGCGTCCGCCTCAATATAGACACTCTGCGCTTGATCAAAGTTCAAAATAAAGAGCACCATTATAAAGCTTGCCATTAAAACTTTAAAAAGCATTTTGACTAATTCTTGAGAAAAAGTAAAAATTGATTGTTTTTTTAAATAATAATACAAAATTGCGCCATTGATCAGGGCAGAAATAGAAGTGGCAATTGCCAGACCAACATGGTCAAAATAATAGCCAAGAATAGCATTTAAAATCACATTAGAAAGCATGGCTGCAACACCAGCTTTAACAGGCGTTGTGGTGTCACCTCTAGCGAGAAAAACCGGTGCCAAAACCTTAACCATAATAAAAGCCATTAAACCCGATCCGTAAGCCATCAAGCTTAAAGAAGATTGGTATGCGGCAAATACACTAAATTTGTCATATTGAAATAGTGTGATCATTAATGGCTCTGCTAGCAAAACTAATCCGGCGCAGGCAGGCAAGCCTAAAATTAGGCCAATTTTCAAAGCGTAATCAATGGTTCGAGTAAATTGTTGAGTATCTTTATTGGCATAGTGTTTGCTAAGCTTGGCCAGTGCAACAGTTGCTAGGGCGATACCAATAAGCGCCAAAGGGAGCTCTAACAATCGATCAGAATAATACAGCCAAGAAACACTACCACTCACCAACATTGAGGCGATCATGGTATCAATTAGCAGGTTGATTTGAGAGACAGATACGCCAAATAAAGCTGGCAGCATGCGTTTTTTCAGTTTTTTAACGGCCTGATGATCGCCTTTGGCAAGTTTGGGTAATTTTTGAATTTTAATCAGAAAAGGAATTTGAAACAGGAGTTGCAATACACCGCCAATGAGCACGCCCCAGGCTAATGCCATAATCGGCTCGGCTAAGTATTGTGACAAGTAAACACTTGATAAGATCATCGAGATATTGAGCAGTACTGGGGTAAAGGCAGGTACTGTAAATTGGTCATAAGTGTTGAGAATACTGCCTGAAAAAGCCGTTAGAGAAATCAGCAGTAGGTAAGGGAAAGTAATACGAAGCATGTCTGATGCAAGATTAAATTTGGTTAGGTCTGACTCAAAGTAAAAGCCCCAGGCAAACATAAAGATAATCACTGGTGCTGCGATAACAGCCACTAAGGTAATAATGATTAAAACCTTTAGGAATTTTGTACCAATATGATTAATGATATTTTGAACTTCTGCTTGCGTTTCATTGGCTTTTGCTTCAGCTAAAATAGGAATAAAAGCTTGAGAAAAGGCACCTTCACCAAAGAGTCTTCTTAAGAAATTAGGAATACGAAAAGCCACTAAAAAGGCATCAGTTAGCCCATTAGCACCAAAATATTTAGCAATAAAAAAATCTCGTATAAGACCTAAAATACGCGACAAAAAAGTCATGCCAGTGACAATACTGCTTGACTTTAAAAAAGATTTATCCATTAATAATAGGAATAGATTTATTCCTCGACAGGGCCACGCATAATGCCCACTTTTGAGCCACGAATACAATTAACAAATTGCATTACTTCAGGGCTATCGGCCTCTGAAGCTTCAAGCTCGCTAAGCATCTGATCAAGTAGGCGACCAGTAGACTCTCTATATACCACTTTAAAAGCACGCTTGATAGAAGCAATGGCGCTCGATGAAAATCCACGTCGACGCATGCCTTCGGCATTAATACTGCGAACTCGAGTTTGGGTACCAGAGGCCACCATATAAGCTGGAATGTCTTTATTAACATGACAGCCCATGCCAATATAAGTATGAATACCAATCATGCAGAACTGCTTAACCAGCGTAAAGCCGCCCAAAATCGCCCAGTCATGTACACGAACATGGCCTGCTAAAGAGGCGTTATTAGACATAATGACATGATCACCAATTTGACAATCATGTGCAATATGAACGTACGCCATAAGCATATTATTGGAGCCTACACGGGTGAGTGACTTTTCCTTTTCAGTGCCGCGATTAATGGTGCAAAATTCTCGAATCAAGTTTTCGTCACCAATGACTAAGTTGGACTCTTGACCCTCTTCATAAGTGATGTCTTGAGGATCGCCACCAATTGAAGCGAATGAGTAAATATGGTTGTTTTTGCCAATTTTGGTTGGCCCTTGAATAACGGCGTGTGATTCAACAATTGTGCCTGAGTCAATTTCAACATTGGCACCAATAATGGCGTAGGCACAAATTTCAGCATTTTTATGAACTTTTGCACTTGGATCTATCATTGCACTTGGATCTATAGCCACAGGATTCTCCTCAAGAATTTTGTTTGTTAGTCAGCTGCTTTTTGCGTACACATCAGTTCAGCTGTCGTTACAACTTTGCCATCGACAGTTGCTTGACACTTAAATTTCCATATACCACGTTTAACAGTTAGCACTTCCACCTCTAGACGCAGTTGATCTCCAGGTTCAACCATACGCTTAAAGCGTACTTTATCGATACCTACCAACATATAAATTTGACCATCAATTGGCTTACCAACTTCTGATTTAAAGGCCAAAATTCCTGTTGCTTGGGCTAATGCCTCAACAATCATCACACCCGGCATAATAGGTTGAGAAGGGAAGTGGCCTGTAAATTGTGGCTCATTGAAAGTAACATTTTTAAGTGCAACCAGTGATTTTCCTACTTCAATCTCAAGTACTCGATCAATTAGTAAAAATGGATAGCGATGGGGTAGGTAGTTTTTAACATCTTGAATATTCATTTCCATAATTATTTTCCTTTTAAATGGGTAAGCTTGATATTTAAATATTGGGTGATTTTATCAAGTTTTGTTAACCAAACACCAACAATCTGCCATTTTTTATGAGGCATTAGCGGCATAATTCCTGTGTACACGCCAGATATTGTGATATTTTTATCAACCGTACTTTTGGCATTCACAACTACATCGTCGCAAATATTTAGATGGCCAACGATACCAACCATGCCACCAATCATACAGCGTCTTCCGATACGTGTACTGCCAGCAACACCTGTGCAAGCGGCAATTGCGCTATCTTCACCAATGCTCACGTTGTGGGCAATATGCACTAAGTTATCGAGCCGAACACCTTGGTGAATGTGTGTATCTTCTAAAGTGCCACGATCAATTGTAGTATTAGCACCAATATTTACATTGTCCCCGATTACTACATTACCGAGATGTGCAATTGAATGCCAGTGTTTGTGTTTATCTCTAGCATTGCCAAAGCCTTCTGAGCCGATTACAGCGCCAGACTCGACAACGACATTGTTACCAATGGTAGTACCTTGAAGAATGCTAACATTTGAGCCGATTGTGCAATTAGCGCCAATTGTCGTGTTGTCTTCAACAACTGTATTGGCGCCAATCATTGTATCAGTACCAATACTTACTCGCTCTCCAATGCAGCAGTTTGGTGCTACGGTGGCGTTATTTGTATTGGCACTGGCGTGAATACCACTAGTGTGTGTGACTTTATGTTTGAATAAGTGAGTTATTTGTGCAAAGGCCAAATACACATCGTCAACAATAAGAGCGTTGGTGTTGCAAAATTTTTGCAAGGATTTATTAATAATGACCGCACTTGCTTGGGTGTTTGACAATTGATCTTGATATTTTGCGCTGACCACGTAGCTGAGCTGTCCAGATTTTGCGCAATCAATACTAGCCAGATTTGTGATGATTAGATCATTCTGACCAACCAACTTAGCATTAATAAGCTTGGCAATTTCTCCCAGTGTGTGCATGTTACCCCCGTATCATGTTTTTTTAAAAGCTGGTGCCCAGTGTAAATTCAATCGTCTTAGTTTGGTCAGTAGCTTTCTCTACCAATGGTTTGGCAGCGTAAATACCTAGTGGCCCGACAGGCGTGAGCCATGAGAACGCCACACCGGCTGACATACGAATTTCATCAAAACTTAAATTCGAAGCCTTTTCTTCAACTGAACCGGCATCAATAAAGGCACTCATACGCATGTTTTTACTGTCATTGATAAACTTCATTGGTGAGATAACCGACGTACCTGCTAACAGTGATAGCTCACCACCTTTGGCAATTGTAGTGTTTGTGTATGTGGCACCCAAAGAGTTAAAATCAAAGCCTCTTACTGAGGATGAACCACCCCCATAGTAGCGCTTAAAGAAGGGGAGTTCTTTGTCGCCATAGCCTTGTGCTAAACCTAGGCTACCATTTACTTTCCAAGTTAAATCGTTTCCAAGTGGATAATAACTCTTGTGAGAAGCGTCGAGTTTGTAATATTGGAAATCTGCAATGGGTAAAGTTAGGTCAAAACTTAAGTTATTTTTACTACCTTCAGTTGGGTAGTTAAAATTATCTAGTGTGTTGTTTGACCAATTAAGATTGGTTTTAACTTCGGTTTTGTCATTACTCGCACATTGTGTAGGTTCATAGGTGCTGAGCATGGTAGTACCACAAGTAATATCACGACTTGATACCCTGACATCAGCACCAATACGTGTTTCTTTAGTAATTGGAATGCCGTAACCTAGTCTAAAACCGTTTTCATCAATTTTGTATGAAGCGACATCAAGCTCTGTACCATCCAAAGATTTGGTAAAAATACCATAACTAATCGAATGTCCATCTTCGGTAAAGTACGGATCGGAGAAGTAAAAGCTCATTTCTTGTACCGCTTCAGAGTTTGAGAAAGCGGCGTTAAGCGTGTTACCCGTTCCTAGGAAGTTATTCTCTTTAACGCCCATATTAAATGAAGCGCCTGAGCTGTTTGAGTGTGATAGGCCAATAGAAAAAGTACCGGTTTTGGTTTCTTCAACACTAAAGTGTAGATTAATCTTATCATTAAAGTCTTTAAGCTTTGATACTTCCATCTTGACATCTGAGAAGAAGCCTAAACGTTTAATCTTTTTAATGGACTCATCAAGCTCTGTATTAGAATAAAGCCCGCCTTCATTAATGCCAATTTCACGACGAATCACTTCATCTTGCGTTCGAGTATTACCAACAATAGTGATTCGATTAATATAAACTTTTTTATTGAGTGCGACATCAATGGTTAAATCAATTACGTGAGATTCTTTATTTTCAGTGGTTATTGGGTTAATTTTGGCAAACGCATAACCCTGATCAGCAAACACGTCAGTAATGGCTTGAATACTTTCAATGACCTTTTTACGTTCAAAGGTATCACCCGAATTAATGGTTAATAACTCGTTTAACGCTTCAATAGATTGGTTGAGTAAGTCGCCAGTGAAACTAATACCGCCAACCTTATACTGCGCACCTTCGCTAATTTGAATGTCAATATCAATATTTTCTTTATTATCTGATAGCTCAGTTGCAATTTTGATGACTTTAAAATCAAGGTAGCCTGCATTGATATAAAGGGACTTCATTGCCTCAATACCTGCATCTAGCGCTACTTTTGAATAGTGATCTTTTTCAGTGAAATAATTCATAATGAGAAAATCAGCCTCGCCAATCTCAAACAAATCTAGCAAGTCATCTTCATCATGCACCTTACCACCACTGATCTTCATGGTGTTGATTCTGGCCACTTCGCCTTCATAAAAATCGAGCTCGATGCCAACACGATTTTGCGCATCAGTCTCGATTTTTTTGCTGATTTTAATACCGTAATAACCTTTGGAAATATAAGAGGCTTCTAGTTGATCAATAAGCTTATCGAGTTGACGTTTATTAAAAATTTTTCCCTGGGAAAGATCCATGTTTTTAAGAATTTGAGTTAATCTTTCTTCATCAACGACTTTGTCTGAGTAATTTAGAACATCCACATGTTTAATATGCGGATTTTCCTGCAGGTTGATTTTTAAGATATTGCCTTGTTGTGAGACTTCAATATCTTTAAAGAAGTTAGTTTTGTATAAATCTCGAATAATTTGACCAGAAACTTGATTGTTGTAATCGTCACCCGTTTCAACAGGTAAGTAGCTTAAAACAGTTCCTCTAGAGATGGAGTTTAAGCCAAGTATTTCAATGCTTTTAATAGGTTCGGCAAGTGCAATAGAAGAGCTAACAATACTAGCGGAGATCAATAATTTGAGTAACGATTTTTTCATAGAATTCATAAGATTATAATAAGCGTATCAGGTCATTATACAGCGCAACAAACGTTAATGACAAAATAACAAACAGACCTAATTTAGCAAAAGTTTGCTGAACCCATTCACTCACAGGTGAGCCTTTGATAATTTCAACCACATAGAAGAACAAGTGTCCGCCGTCAAGTAGAGGAATAGGCAATAGATTTAATAGGCCAAGACCAATGCTAATAAGCGCTAAAAAAGACAAAAATGGCACCAGACCAACTTCTGCACTTTTTCCTGCATAGTTGGCAATACTAACCGGGCCACTGATTTGATCAATTGAAGCCTCGCCGATAATCATTTTTTTGATCATTTTTAGGTTGAGTAGTGTCAATTGATAAACTTTTTCTGCTGCAGAGGTAAAGGCATCAACCGGATCTTTTTTAATCAGCACTTGCCAGTCTTTTAGGTGGTCTTTGGGTATCGCCACACTCACTCCAACCTTGGGTGTATCGCCTACCAGTTCTGGCATTAAGGTGAGCACTAAAGTAGTATTGTTGCGCTCAATTAACACCTTAATCGGTTTAATCGGCTTGGCTTGTATTTGCACAACAAACTCTTGCCAGGAGTTGATAGCTTGGTCATTAACACCAAGTACTTTGTCATTTGGCTGCAGGCCAGCTTTGCTAGCAGCAGAGCCAGGCACAACCGTTTCAATAGTGGCAGGCAGCTTAGGCATAGCAAATTTAAACCCTAAATATTGGTCCAACCCTTGCTCAGGATTGGCTAGAAAATCACCTGTTAAATTAAGCGTGGTTGTTTTAAGATTTGCATGTTTAGAGCGCACTTGAAGTGTTAAGGGTTGAGCCTCAGTTGCCTGAATAAACTGATTAGAAAACTCACTAATACTTGGTGTCGGGTTGTTATTAACACTAAGTAATTCATCACCTGCTTGCAAACCTGCTTGTGCAAAAAAGCCTGATTTTGTCACTGAGTCAACTACCGGCTTAATACCGTTAATACCAATAATAAAGATAACAGCATAAAGAATAATGGCCAACATGAAATTAGCAATTGGGCCTGCCGCCACAATGGCAAAACGCTTATAGACAGATTGCCTGTTAAAAGCTCGGTGCTTTTCTTTATCGGCAACCTGCACTTCGTTTTCATCCAGCATTTTAACGTAGCCGCCCAAAGGAATGGCGCACAGGGTGAATTCTGTTTCACCTCGTTTGAAAGATTTGATCACTTTGCCAAAGCCGACAGAAAATCTTAAAATTTTAACGTCAAATTGTTTAGCAACCCAGTAATGACCATATTCATGGATGGTGACCAAAATACCAATGGTTACGGCAAATGACAAAAGGGCGGTTAAAAAACCCATAGGAGCTACAGTTGCGAGTGCGAGTGCCCTGCCGCTTTAAGTCTTTCCAGATAGTTTGACCACAACTCATCTTTACTCATGGCTAGTTTGTATAAGTGCTCCCAAGAGTAAATACCACTATCATGACCATCGTTAAAAAATAAAATAATAGCGTAATTACCGGTTGGCTCAATGCGATCAATTTTGACGTTCTCTTTGTCGAGTTGTAATGTTTCTTGACCTGGTCCATGTCCAACCACTTCAGCAGAGGGCGAGTAAACTCTTAAAAATTCAGTAGACAGAGGATAGTCAATACCGTTAAAAGTTAGCGTTAGTACGTTTTTGTCTTTATTAAGGGTGATATTGCTTGGTGTTTGCATGGTTTGCCTTGTGGATAAATATAGGCGATATTTTAGCAGAACTATCGTTTTCATTAACCTTTAGCTTTATAAGTGGATAAAATAAAGCTTATGATGATAAATTTTACAAAAATGCACGGGCTTGGTAACGACTTTATGGTGGTTGACAATACCCGTGGCAATATAAATTTTAGGGCTGAGCAAATTACCCGCCTAGCCGATCGGCATTTTGGCGTGGGCTTTGACCAATTACTTGTTGTGGAATCAAGCGACTCTGCTGATGTTGATTTTCGCTATATTATTTATAATGCGGACGGCTCAGAAGTGTCTCAATGTGGCAATGGCGCTCGTTGTTTTGCGCGTTTTGTTACTCAAAAAGGTCTAACGAATCATAATCCTATTGTTGTGGAAACTCACTCTAGTGTTATCACTTTGCAAATTAATACAGATAAGACGGTGCGAGTGGATATGGGCAAGCCGAGCTTTGATCTGGCCAGCATTCCATTGATCGCACCTAAGGTTCGGCCTAGTTATGATATTGAAGGTTTTGAGATGGGCGTTTTATCGATGGGTAATCCTCATTGTGTTTTGCTTGTTGAAGATTTCTCAACAGTGAATGTTGAGCGTATTGCAACACAAGTACAAAACAGTGAAGCCTTGCCAGATCAAGCTAATATTGGCTTTATGCAAATTATTAATCGTCATGAAATTAATTTGCGCGTTTATGAACGTGGCTCTGGTGAAACTCTAGCTTGCGGAAGTGGCGCCTGCGCTGCAGTTGTATACGGCGTTGAGCAAGGCTTGTTAGATGAAAACGTCTGTGTACATCTCACGGGAGGCGATGCAAGTATTGAATATCAAAAAGGTGGCGCGGTATTTTTATCCGGTCCTGCTGAATTTGTCTTTGAAGCTCAAGTGAGCCTCTAACAGTCTATAGAAAATATTTTTTGGTCTGATTGTCTAATAGCGCTTAAACGTCCACCCCAGATACAGCCATGATCCATTGGAAAAATATGCTCTTGCTTAACATTGGCGAGTGTAGACCAATGGCCAAAAAAGATATCTGTGTCTTTTAATAATCGATTTTCATGCATAAACCACGCTTTGTAGCCACTAGGTGCTTGATCATAATTTAGCTTATGAGTAAACTCTAACTGACCATTGGCCTTGCAAAAGCGCATTCGCATTAAAGCATTGATGGTGTATCGACATTGTTCAAGCTCACTCAAATTGGTACGCCAAGCATCTGGTTGGTTGTGGTACATTTTCGTTAAAAAATCGCCTAAATTTTCACTTCGTAAATGTTTTTGAACTAAAGATGATCGCTCTAATACGGTCTTCTTATCCCAGTTTGGCGGGACGCCTGCATGAACCATTAAAGCATTTTTCTCATTAATAACAAGCGGCTGTTGGGCTAAAAATTCTAATAATTTTTTGGCATTTTTTGCACCCAGGATATCCATAAAAGTATCCTTATTATTAGCCTTAACTTTTCCAAAAGCACAGGCTAATAAATGAAAATCATGATTACCTAAAACCATCGAAATGTTATCGCTATGGGCTTTAATAAAGGCTAGAGTTTCTAAAGACTTATTGCCGCGATTAACCACATCGCCTAGAAAAAAAATTCGATCTTTGTCTAGGGAGAAGTTAATTTTTTTTAACAGGCGCTGTAGTGAATCATAACAACCTTGAACATCGCCAATTAAGTAGTCAGCCATTAGTGCAGGGTGTAAGGCTCACTTAAAATAAACTCAGGAATTTCTGCCTCGAAACGTTCTCCTTCATCGTTTACCATGCCATAAGCACCTTTCATCGTTCCTGTGGCGGTTTTGATCACAGAGCCTGATGAATATTGATAAGACTCCCCAGGCATGAGATGAGGCTGTTGACCAATCACACCCTCACCAATCACATCTTCAACATGACCCGTTTCATCTTGGATGCGCCAATGTCGAGTAAGTAGCTGAGCACCAACTGAGCCCTGATTAACAATGGTAATGGTATAGGCAAATGTATGCTGGTTAATAGCAGCACTTGACTGTTCTTCAATAAAGCTTACTTGAACGTCAATTTTGATCTTGTTTTTCATAATCTTGAGTTAAGGTGATAAAGGCATTAACATCAAGCATTTCAGCACGCTGAGAAAGATCGATACTGGTTTGCTCTTGGGCTATTAAGGATTTTAAACAATTTCTAAGGGTTTTTCTACGATGAGCAAAGGCTGCTTTTACAACTTTTTCAAATAGCTTGATATTGTCTACCTTGCAAGTTTTAAGCGGGGTTAAGTAGACAATGGCAGAGTCCACTTTTGGCGCTGGATCAAATGATTCTGGCGGCACAACAAAGATTAACTCCACCTCAAAAAATGCTTGCATCATCACACTTAAGCGCCCGTAAATCTTGGAGCCATGAGCGGCTGACATTCTTTCTACCACCTCTTTTTGCAGCATAAAGGTCATATCAATAACCTTGTCTCGATGCTCTAGCAGATGAAACAAAATAGGTGAGGAAATGTTATAAGGCAGGTTGCCTACAACTCTAATCGGTGGGTGGAACAAATCAAGATCAAAGTTAAGCGCATCACCTTGATGAATAACTAGATTTGGCTTGTTGTAACTATTTAATATTTCGATTAAATCTCGATCGATTTCAATCACATTAAGCTGATCCACTCGATCTAGCAGGGGTAGTGTCATAGCGCCTTGTCCAGGGCCAATTTCTAGTAAATTGTCCTCTCGCTTAGGTGCAATAGTGGCAACAATTTGATCAATAATTTTCTGATCAGTCAAAAAGTTTTGACCAAAACGTTTGCGCGCTTTATGCTTTTTAGATGTATCTGTACGTTGCTCAGCCATTCTTTTTATCAATAAAATCTTGTGCGTATTCTAACGCAGTATGCAAACTTCCTAGACTAATATTGCCACTACCTGCGAGTGACAAAGCTGTACCATGATCAACCGAGGTGCGAATAAATGGCAAGCCCAGGGTGATATTGACCGCCTTCTTAAAGCCTAATGTTTTAAGCACTGGCAAGCCTTGGTCATGATACATACTAAGCACGCAATCAACCCCTTTAAGCGCATCAACGGTAAAAGCGGTATCGGCAGGCACACTACCTACTAAGTTAAAACCCTGTTGATTAAGTTGTTGAATAAGAGGGTTGATGATTTCAATTTCTTCCATACCTAGACAACCATCTTCACCCGCATGAGGATTAAGTCCACAAACAACAATTCGTGGATTTCTAATACCGTAGCTTTCTAATGATTGATGAATGATGCGAATGGTTTTTTCTAAAGAGGCTGATTTAATATTTTGCGCAACCTGGGAAAGGGGTAGGTGGGTTGTTGCAAGCGCAACACGCAAGCCCTTGGTGGCCAACATCATCACCGTTTGATCTGTGTTTGATAATGAGGCTAAGTATTCTGTATGCCCAGTAAAAGTAGAATTAATGGTATTAATAATACCCTTGTGAATAGGGCCTGTAACCAGCGCTTCACATTGATTTGTTAAGCAAAAATCAGTTGCTTTATCTAAGGTGTTAAGCACATATTGAGCATTTTCAGCATTTAAAGCGCCAACTTCAACTACGCCGTTCGCTTTAATAGGATAAACGCACAGTTGATTTTTTTTTAAATTTTTGTCAGATTCAACAATTTTTAGCGGTAAATTTAATATTTTTGCGCGTTTTAATAAAACATCAGGGTCTGCAAAAACCAATAGATTTTTAACAGGTTTTTTTTGAGCATGAATAATAGCCAAATCTGGCCCAATTCCACCAGGTTCTCCTGGGGTGAATGCAATCGTCATTTATAACATAAATTAGTGAAATTAATAACTTATATTATAGTGTTAATATATAAGAAAAATTTTATATACTGGAATATTTTTTTAATTATGATAAACCCTTAAAAATCAAATAGTTATGATTATTAAAAAGAGTTTATTGGTTATTTAAATTAAATAATAAACACAAGCAAAATGATTCCTATAAAATTCCGATTAATAATAATAATATTAACACTCAAAAACAGGTTAACTATGCGCTTCACAATTACACCTTTAGTCACATCAGTTTTACTCACATTTTCGCTACCTTCTCAGGCTCAAATTATTAATCAAAATGCCAGTAGTTTTGATTCGGTTTACAACATTCAAACAGTTAGTGGCATGTCATTAGATAAAAGAGCGCTTTTGGGTGGTGCGGTCGTATCTTCATCTCAAGTTAATTTATCTGCGCAAGTATCTGGCGACGTGTTGAGTGTTAGCGGTCGTGAAGGTGACATGTTTAAAAAAGGCTCAACCATCGTAATTCTAGAGCAAGAATCTATTCAAGCGCAGCGTGATTCTGCCTATGCTGAAATCGCCTCGGCTAACGAAGCTTTGAGAAATGCAGGCGTTCAATATTCTCAATCTATTGTCTCTCCTAATAGTGGTGGCATGTTGGGCGGCGTACCAGGTATGTTCTCTATGTTTACTGATCCAATGCTAAAAATGAGCGGACAAGGCAACCCTGAATTTGATAAATTTGCCAATAGAACCTCGAGATATACTGCTTATCAACAAGCTAAAAACAAATTAACTCAAGCAGAAAACAACCTAAAACAAATTGAGTCGCGCCTAAAAGATGCGAATGTAAGCGCGCCATTTGACGGTGTTATTGTTGCTAAATCGATTAATGAAGGTGATGTGGTTCAACCGGGTCAAACTCTATTAAAATTTGCCAATATTAAAGAACTTCAGGTGGAAGTTAACATCCCATCAAGATTGGTTAGAAGTTTAAAGCTTAACAAAAACTATCGAGTAAAGCTGGATATTGCCAATATTGTTGTTGATGCCAAATTAGCACAAATTTATCCAATTGCTGACAATGCCAAACACAGCGTCAAGGTTAAACTTGATCTACCTGCCAACGTTCCAGTCTTGCCTGGTGCTTATGCTGAAGTTGAAATTTTCGAAACAGACTCAGGTGTATTAACTCCTGTAGTGCCAGAAGTAGCCATTATGTGGCGCTCATCACTACCCAGTGTTTTTGTCATTAATCCTCTCACCAATAAAACTGAACTGCGTTTTATTCGCTTAGGTGAGCAAGTGGGTAAAGACAAGAAAAGTATTTTATCAGGTTTGAAAATTGGCGAAAAAATCGTCGCCAATCCAAATATTCTAATGGTTTCAGGAATGAGTATTTAATTTAACACTTATGTCAAATAACAATACAAACAATAACGATGAGATAGATTTGGGTATTGCTGGAAAGCTAACCAAAGCCTTTATCACCTCTCCGCTATCAATCATTATCTTTTTCGCCATGTTGGGCGCGGGTATTATTGGTCTGATTTCAACCCCAAGACAAGAAGATCCGCAAATTTCAGTTCCTTTAATTGATCTATTTGTTGAATACCCAGGTGCCTCCTCAGAAGAGGTCTCAAACATTGTTGTGAAGCCGCTAGAGCGCCTAATGTCACAAATTTTAGGTGTTAAACACGTCTACTCAGTGAGTGACAAAGGTCAAGGTATTATCACGGTTGAGTTTGATGTTGGTCAGGACATGAACGCATCAATTATCAAGGTTCGCGACAAAATGCTGGCCAATCTTGATTTTATGCCACCCGGGGCAAGAAAACCACTTATTAAGCCTAAAGAAATTGATGATGTACCCATTATTAATTTAACCCTATGGTCCAAATCGTTAGATGATGGACAACTACGCTCACTGGGTTTGGAGCTAATTCAACAATTAGAAAAAGTAAAAGATACGAATAACGGCTTTATTGTCGGCGGTCGTAAAGAAATTTTTCACATTGATGCTTACCCAGGTCGTTTAGCGGGCTATGGTGTCTCTATTCAACAAATAGCGGGCACTGTCGGCAATGCCAATGTTCGCGAACATACAGGAAATATTGAGCTAAATGGCTACAACATGGAGGTTTACTCAGGTGACTTCTTTACCAAAGTTGAAGATATTGAAAACTTAGTGGTTGCTATTAACGATGGCAAACCTATCTATATTAGAGATGTTGCTGATGTTTATTATGCGCCAGAAGATACTGAACATATGGTTAGCTATTACACAGGCAAGGCTAATAAAACTGGACAAAAAGCAACTGGTGAACAGGCGGTAACCATTGCTATTGCTAAGAAATTTGGCTCCAATGGTGTTGCTGTTGCCGAAAATATTTTGGCCAAAGTGGAAGAGTTAAAAGGGCGATTGATTCCCGATAACGTAGAAGTAGCTGTTACTCGAAATTATGGTAAATCTGCAAAGGATAAGGTTAACGCTTTAATTAAGAAGCTGTTTATTGCTACTGGTGCGGTCACTGTATTAGTTTGGTTTGCATTAGGTGTTCGTCCAGCTATCGTTGTGACTTTGGTTATTCCAGTGGTGCTATTAATGACCATTTTCTCTGCTTGGATCCTGGGCATGACCATCGACCGAGTTAGTTTATTTGCGCTTATTTTCTCCATTGGCATCTTGGTAGATGACGCCATTGTGGTCACTGAAAATATTTATAGGCGTTGGCTAATTGACAATAAAATTACCATTGGCACAGCGATTGATGCAGTACGTGAAGTGGGTAATCCTACGATTTTAGCAACCTTTACCGTTGTTGCAGCATTGGTGCCAATGGCAGCAGTGAGTGGCATGATGGGGCCTTACATGGCACCAATCCCTGTGTTAGGTTCGGTAGCAATGATGTTCTCATTATTTGCCGCCTTTGTGTTTACGCCGTACTTCATTATGAAGTTTGTTCCGCCTTTAAATGTCTTGCATAAGATGCATGAAAAGGAAGAAAAAGAAGCCAAAGTCATGTACGCTTTTTATCATTCAACCATTTCTAAGTTATTTGATAAAGCTGCTTATGGCTGGGGTTTTTTACTGGGGCTGGTTGTTACCTTCTTTTTATCCATGTCGATGTTTTACACAACAGCTGTTCCTGTCAAAATGCTACCACTCGACAATAAATCAGAATTTGGTGTGGTGCTAGATATGCCAGACGGCACTTCATTATCAGATACCGCTTCAACACTACATCTAATGGCTCAAGAGCTTCGTAGTGTGCCTGAGGTTATTGATATTCAAGCTTACTCAGGAACAGCCAAACCTTTTGATTTTAATGGCTTGGTTAGGCATTCGTATTTACGCCAATCTTCATCTGTTGGCGAACTTCAAATCCAACTGGCAGAAAAAGCAGACCGTTCGCGCTCTAGTCATGAAATCGCACTTGAGGCTCGTGGACTATTAAAAGCAATAGCAGAAAAAGCAGGTGCAGATTACGCTGTGGTTGAAATGCCGCCAGGTCCTCCAGTTCTTAGACCGGTAGTAGCTGAAGTTTATGGTCCAGACAAAGAGACCCGTCGAAAACTGGCTAACGATCTAACAGAGTTATTTATCGAATCTGGAACCATGGCAGATATCGATAACTTAATGCGTGACGAATACCCAGTGATTGATTTTCAAGTGGATACAGCTAAAGCATCAAGATTTGGCGTTAGTGTTATGACTATCAAAGAAACGTTAGCTATGGCTATGAGTAGTTTTAATGTCGGTACGATTCGTTTGAAAAATGCCTTAGAGCCTTCTCGTATTTGCCTGCAAGTGCCACTAACAAAACGCTCTCAGCTATCCTACTTAACACAACTCCCGGTGCCGTCTCAACACGGCAGTATGATTCCTATCTCCGAGTTGGGTTCGTTTAGCTATAAAAAACAAGACGACCTTATCTACCATAAAGATTTATCAGACGTTGAGTATGTATTGGGAGAGCCTATTGGTCGCTTAAGTGCACCAATTTATGCCATGTTTGCAGTTGATGACTTATTACTTAAATATCAGACATTAGATGGTACCCAGCTCCAAGGTGAATACCTAGGTCCGCCAAAAAATCAAAATATTCCAGGCTTTGAATGGGCTGGCGAATGGACGGTAACCTTCGAGACATTCCGCGATATGGGTATGGCGTTTGGCGTTGCCTTAGTGGTAATCTACATGTTAGTTGTCTGGCAGTTTGGTAACTTTATTATTCCAGCGGTTATCATGGCGCCAATCCCATTAACACTCTTAGGTATTGTGCCTGGGCATTGGCTACTAGGTGCAGAATTTACCGCAACCTCTATGATTGGCTGGATTGCACTAGCTGGTATTATTGTGCGTAATTCTATTCTTTTGGTTGATTTCACTGTGCAAGAATATGCCAAAGGTACGCCGTTTTTTGATGCTGTTATTAATTCATGCGCATCAAGAACTAGACCAATTATGATTACTGCATTTGCATTAGTTGGCGGCTCAAGTGTTATCTTGTCAGATCCTATCTTCCAAGGAATGGCTATTTCATTGTTGTTTGGTGTGCTAATCTCAACCATCCTAACACTGATTGTAATTCCACTAGGAACCTTGTCAGCTGGCGAAGAATCTTGTCGAAATATTGCAGTAAATATGGGCTTGTTGCCAGGAGATGCGGATTCAGATGCCAAGTACAATATTCACAAAGAAGAGAAATCTAAAAGTAGTCGGAAATCTACCGATCCTAAGAATTGGATTAAGACTGCGTTAGCTAAAAAATCTAAGAAGTCAGATGCTGTTAAAGGGTCTGAGGATGAAAAAATTGATACCAATGGTCTACTTAAAAAGGAAGATAAAAACGACTTGTAATCAATCAACCGGGTTTGTTTAAGCACAAACCTTATACAAAAAAAATACCGACTTACGTCGGTATTTTTTTTGTTATTTAAATAGGACTTGGTTAACGAATGGTTTCGCCTGCAGCCTGCAAATCTGCATGATAAGAAGAACGAACCATAGGGCCACTCGCAACCTGTGAAAAGCCCAGCTCAGTCGCAATAACCTTGTACTTTTCAAATTGATCGGGGTGAATATAGGCTTCAACAGCTAAATGATGTTTACTGGGTTGTAGGTATTGACCTAGCGTTAGCATATCAACCTGATGGGCGCGTAAATCTTTAAGTACATCAATAACTTGTTTTTCACTCTCACCAACGCCGAGCATTAGCCCTGATTTGGTGGTTACGTTAGGGTGTTGTTGTTTAAAGGCTTTTAATAATTCAAGTGAGTACTCATAGCTTGCTCCAGGGCGGACTTTAGGATACAAACTTGGCACTGTCTCAAGATTATGATTAAACACGTCAGGAGGACAAGATTCAAACACTTCTAGCGCTTTATCCACTCGTCCTCTAAAGTCTGGTGTTAATATTTCAATCTTAACATTAGGCGTGCACTTTCTCACGGCGTCAATACACTGTTTAAAATGAGTCGCACCACCATCACGCAAATCATCGCGATCCACTGAGGTGATAACCACATATTTAAGCTGCATTTTCTCAATGGTCTCAGCTAAATGTCCAGGCTCGTCAGTATCAAGCGCTTTAGGCTTGCCATGTGCAACATCACAAAAAGGGCATCGGCGTGTGCAAATCTGCCCCATAATCATAAAGGTGGCAGTCCCGTGATTAAAGCACTCACCTAAATTTGGACATTGCGCTTCTTCACAAACCGTAAACAATCGCTGATCTCTTAATGTATTTTTCAGTTGCTCTACTTTCGAGCCGCCTGGATGCTTAATGCGAATCCAGCTGGGCTTGCGTAGAGCAGGGCGCTGTGAATCAGGTTTAATTCTTAAGCGCGATACTTTAGATTCACCCTTAAGGTGCTTGATATCAATGTCTTGTTTTAAGGCGGTGTTATTGGGCACGAGTAATATGATGAGTGAGCAGCTGGGTCAGCTGCTTAGCAACCTTGGAAAAATTAATCTTATTATCCGCTAAGTCTTGCATTTGTGTTACTTTCAATCCTTGGTATCCACAAGGGTTAATTTGAGAAAATAACGTCAGATTCATATCCACATTCAAACTTAAGCCGTGATAGGTTTTCCCGTGTTTAACTTTAAGTCCCAGAGCTGCAATTTTGGCATGATTTACATAAACACCGGGCGCACCTTTTTCTAAGTGTGCTTGGATTTGATACAGTTCTAGCAACTCAATAACGGAAGCTTCAATCATAGAAACCATTTTTTTAACACCAATCCCTAAGCGCTTTAAATCAATCAAACAATAGATAACCAATTGTCCAGGGCCATGATAGGTAATCTGCCCACCGCGATCAGTTTTAACAATAGGTATGCTCTCAATGTTTAGCTCATGTTCTGGTTTGCCTGCAATTCCTTGGGTAAAAACACTGGGGTGTTCCACAATCCACAATTCATCTTCAGTGTCTATAGTGCGAGCATCAGTAAAGCCTTTCATGGCTTGCCAAGTGGATAAATACGCTTGGACGCCTAGCTCAACTATTTTCATCTCAGTTTATAAAACGTAGGCCACCAATTCACAATCTTGCAATTCCTGATTCATCGCGTCTAGTTGCACTCGACTGGTGGCAATAATTTTGAGTGTAATGGAGACATAGCCGCCTTTAGAGCTGCTTTTAGAGCTGATATTATTAGGATGAAGCTTATCCGCATGACGCTCGACAATCGTACGTACAGTTAGGTGTAATTCGTCACAAGTTTTGCCAAAAACTTTAACAGAATAATCACAAGGAAAATTCCACAATTCTTCAGAGCTTAAATTAGGTGTAATCATATTAAGGGATTTTATCTTCTATTACGGTAGAATATGGCCAGTTTTCATTTTTTCAAGTTATTATGCGTCCAGAGCAAGTTAGTAAAATCCTTACCCAAGAGTTTGAATCCGTATTTGATGGTCACCACACGCCTGTTATGTTGTGGGGCGCGCCCGGTATTGGCAAGTCTCAAATCATCTCCCAAGTTGCACAGGCACACGAGGTTGAGATTATCGATATTCGCTTGTCACAAATGGAGCCCAGTGATCTTCGCGGCATTCCTTTTAAAAATGATAAGCTGGTAGATTGGTCTATTCCATCACTACTGCCAGACGAAAAACGCCATGGCAAGCAAGGGATTTTGTTTTTAGATGAAATCACCTCTGCACCACCAACCGTATCTGCCGCTGCTTATCAGCTGATTTTAGACAGACGCTTAGGTGATTATAAGGTGCCTGATGGCTGGGTTATTTTTGCAGCGGGTAATCGCCAAGGTGATCGCGGCGTTACCTATTCAATGCCTGCACCACTGGCCAATCGATTTTCTCATTATGAGCTAGAGGTTAATCTAGATGATTGGGCGGCTTGGGCTTATAAAAATAAGATTGATGAACGTATTATTGGCTTCTTACGTTATCGTCCTGAGCATTTATTTGAATTTGATCCTGCGCACAATCCAGTAGCTTTTCCTTCACCAAGAACCTGGGAATTTGTACACCGAGCGCTCAAAAAATTCGACCAAGATTTAGCTTTATTTAGACAAGCAGCCAGTGCCTGTGTGGGAGAAGTGGCTGGCGTAGAGATTGCCACTTTTGTGGAGCATATGGCAGATCTACCAGATTTAAATGCTATTATCCAAGGTGAGCAGGTCAGCATCCCCAAAGAGCTAGATCTTCAATACGCGATTTGTGCTGCTCTAGCAGGGCGTGCAATCGCCGCCAAAGAGGGCGATCAAGCACAGCAAATCTGGGGAAATATTCTTAATTTTGCACGTGATTTTCCACAAAAAGAGCTGGGTGTTATGCTGGTATCTGATATGCAAAGAGCCATTGGCGCTGATATTTTTACCGTACCTGAATTTGCCAATTGGGCGGGTAAAATAGCAGAAACTCTATTTGACTAAATAAAACCATTATGATCAATTTAAATCAAAATCAAGCGTACTCAACTCAGCCACTATTAAGATTAGGATTTAGACCTTTTTTCTTCGCCTCAGGTGTGATTGCGGTCGTCTCTATGCTGTTGTGGGTCGTATTTTATCAATTTTCAGTCTCTGTTAATAATGTCAGTAGTAGTCAATGGCATGCCCACGAAATGATCTATGCCTATGCGGCCGCTGTTGCTGTTGGTTTTTTACTAACAGCCTCTAAAAATTGGACCGGCATTCAAACCCTGTATGGAAAGCCTTTGTTGGCGCTATTACTTGTGTGGATAGCGGGTCGGTTTTTAGCCTTTATACCCAGTCAATATTTAGCGTATCAGGCTGTCATTGATAGTGGATTTTTATTCTTATCTAGCGTTGCTATTACTTACACCATTATTAAGGGTAAAAACTGGAGTAACTTTCCTATTGTTGCCAAATTAATACTGCTTGCAGCAGCACACATTACGTACTACTTGGGCGTACTAGGGTGGCTGGAAAAGGGGATTGATATCGGTATTTATGCGGGTTTTTATTTGATTATTAGTCTATTGTTCATGATGGCCAGGAAGCTGTTGCCTTTCTTTATTGAACGTGGTTTGAATTTAAATATTGAATTAAAAAACTCTAAATTTTTAGATCTTTCTTCTTTGTTTTTATTTCTTATTTTTATTATTACCGAGGTGTTTTTTCAAACCATTATTTCAAATATTTTGGCGGCGGCTTTATTTATAATTCATGCCTTAAAAATGTTCAACTGGTATCACGTAAAAATTTGGCAAAAACCTTTACTTTGGAGTATTTACCTTGCTTATGGATTATTAACACTAGGATTTGCTCTAAACGCCATTTCATCTGTTGTTACCCTAATGCCTAATATGGACATTCATAGCTTTGCCTTTGGTATTGCCTTGATGACACTAAGCATGATGGCTCGCGTCTCTTTAGGGCATACAGGGCGTAATGTTTTCCAACCGCCAAAGCAAGTCAACCTCATGTTTATTTTGCTAACACTGGCGTTTGTTGTTCGTGTGGTGTTGGTGGCAATTTTCCCTGAATATTACGCTAACCTTATTTTTATCTCTCAATTGTTGTGGATTTTATCCTTCTCTGGGTTTGTTATTATTTACACACCCATGTTTTTTCAAGCGCGTCTTGATGGGCAGTTTGGATAATGAAAATTGCCGGCGAATTGCTCATTCTTACTCGAGAGCATCATAGTGCACTGTCGCTGGCCAACAAATGTATTAATGCCATTAAAGCCAAAGATTCGCTAGTTATTCAAACACTGTGTGAAAAAATATCGGAAAATTTCGAAACGGACTTTTCCGAGCATTTTGAGACCGAAGAATCCACTATTTTTGCCTTTTTAAGCGAAAAATCAGACGATTTAGCGCAATTATGTGCCCAACTAACTCTAGAACACCAGCAATTATACAAAATGGCAGGCGAATTGCTTGATCAGCCAGATTCTTTAGAAAAATTTGGCAAATTATTAAAATCACATGCTAGATTAGAAAACAGAGTGTTATTCCCAAGCATTGACTTACTCTCTGCGTCACAACGACGACAAATCCTTAACTCTAGTGCCAAACACAGCTCTGCCACAATCTATGAGTGATTCTGATTATCCTTATTGGCGTAGCGATGATTTAAAATCCACGCCTAAGCCAAAGGTCGAAGTAATTGGCGAGGATGTTATTTTTGAAAATAATCAAGATGTGGTTGATTTGGATGCTGTCGAGGCCAAACTTACCAAAGCGCGTACACAGCTTATTTTGGATAAGCCTTTTTTGGGTAATTTGGTCCTACGACTGCCATTAAAAGCAGCAGGCTCTTGGTGTAAAACCAGTGCGACCGATGCTAAAAGTTTTTATTACAGTCCTAGTTTTATTGACAAACTCAACAACCAGCAGACAAAATTTGTTTTAATTCATGAGGCGCTTCACTGTGCACTAACTCACTTTTCTAGGCGTGGCAATCGTGACAAACACAAATGGGATTTGGCTTGTGATTTTGCCATCAACCCTTTACTGGTTAAAGAGGGGTTTCGCCCGCCTTTAGATGTGCCCATCTTTAGTAAATATGAAAGCATGATTGCCGAAGAGATTTATCCAATGATTGATGACAGTATTGATACTGAACCCATGGATCAGCATTTGTACGATGACGATCCAAAAGATGATGCTGACGAGTCAGATGGCGGTATGCGCGAAGATAGTCTTGACGGTGAAAAAGATAGTGCATCTGGTAAAGGGCAAGACAACCAGCCATCATCCGCTAATGCCAACTCTGAGGGTTTGGCTGAAAAGCCACCACCGCTAACCCCTGATGAAATGCAAGCACTCAGTGGGCAATGGCAAAAAAATCTAGCCTCGTCAGCACAACTCGCACAACAAGCGGGCAAACTAGAGGGTGAGTTTGCCAAATTGATTGACTTCTTCTTACAACCTCAACTCTCTTGGCAATCACTTTTGGCGCAATATATGTCAACACTCGCCCGTGATGATTTTTCATACGCAAGAGCCTCAAGAAGAAGTGGCGATGCAATCTTGCCATCACTTAAGTCGAGTCAAATCGATGTTAGCGTTGCCATTGATACATCAGGGTCTATTTCTCAAGAAGAAATCGATGAATTTGTCTCTGAAATTAATGCCATTAAAAGCAACATGCGCGCCTCTATCACCTTAATTGCTTGTGATGAAAAGATCGATCCAAAACTAATTTGGCGCTTTGAGGCTTGGGATGAGTTGCAATTTCCCGCTTCTCTAGGCGGTGGCAAGGGTACCAATTTCAACCCTGTATTTGACTATATAGAACAACAAGACTCTGCCCCGAGTGTGGTGATTTATTTTACCGATGCTAAGGGTAAGTTTCCAGAATATGAGCCTAGCTATCCGGTTATGTGGCTGGTGAAAGGCAAAGAGCCAATCCCTTGGGGATCTCGAATTCAACTCAATTAGCCATGCTTGATTTAACGCCTGAAGCCTTAGAAGAATATTTAGAGTTTAATAAGCCTCTGCTGCTTGATGTTAGAGAGCAGTGGGAGTGGGATAAGTGCCATTTTGATGCAGCAAGGCTGCTGCCTATGGGTCAAATTATGGAAAATATCGATAGTCTTGATAAAGCAGCAGAAATAGTGATTATTTGTCACCACGGTATTCGCTCTATGCAAGTAGCACGCTATTTTGAATCGATTGGCTTTGAGCGCGTCATTAATCTAAAAGGTGGTATCGATGCTTGGGCTAAAACGATTGACAGCTCAATGGCGCAGTATTAATTTAAACGCTGTCTACTCGCTTCAAATAAGCTGATTCCGGTTGCCACTGATACATTCAAACTCTCAACATTACCCTGCATTGGAATAAGCGCCAATTGATCGCAGGATTGTTTAGTAAGTTGTCTCAAGCCTTTTCCTTCAGTGCCCATAATTAAAGCAGTTGGCGTGGTTAAATCAATCTGGTAGATCGAAGTATCAGTAGAACCATCAAGACCTACTACCCAAATATTTTCTTGTTGCAGGGCTTTAATCGTTCTAGCTAAGTTGGTTACTTGGAAAATTTTGAGTTGATTCAGTGCGCCTGCAGAGGTTTTATGCACAAGTGCATTAATTGGCGCGGAGCCATCTTTATTAATCACCACACAATCCACACCAGCAGCATTGGCACTACGCAGACAAGCACCGAGATTTCTAGGGTCTTGAATAGAGTCTAGGATTAAAATCAAAGGCGGTGTCTCCAATCGAGAGACAAAGCCAATTAATTCATCTTGATTAGGTAGGGTGGGTAATAAAATTTCAGCCACCACGCCTTGATGGGTTTGATTTTTACTCAGCTTGTCAAGCTGTTGCTTGGTTGATTTATGCGTTTGAATACCAAGCTGATGGAGTTGAGAGGTAATTTGATTGACACGCTTATCGTTGCGATTATCCAGAGTTAATACTTTAACAAAGCCTTCTGGTGTTGAATCAAGTTGTGCCTGAATAGCATGAAAGCCAAAAATAACAATTGTTTTAGACATAAGTAAATAGCTTAAAGTTTGTGATCAAAAATTTCAATATAAGCATCTTTTCTGAGTCTTTCAGTCCAGTTGCGAAAATATAAACTTTTCTTTTGACGTATGAGTGCTGCTTTAATTGATTGTAAGTGTGCATCAATCTGACGTTTTTCAATTACCTTAACCAATCTCCAGCCGCCTCCCACTTTAAAGGGTTTTGATAGCTCCTGAAGCTCTAAAGTTTTGATCGCCTGAATGAAATCTTTAGGCAGGCGCTCTTGCACCAACCAACCTGATTCGCCACCATCCTTATAAGAAGGGTCTTGAGAATGTAGTTTTGCCAATGCAGTAAAAGACTTTCCTTGCTGAATTTGAGTGGATAAATCCATCAATAAAGCTTGGATTAAATCATCCTGAGATTGCAATAATGAGTCAGCCTGATCGATCGAACTAATAGCAATTTGAGCAATGCGTATCTGCACTTCTAGCTGATCACTACTGGGTGGATTATTGGCCAAAGCTTGGTCAATTTCTGCTTGGCTAATAGATAATTTAGCCTTGCTGCTAATTAATTCTTTTAAGCCGTTCAAAGATAGTTTTTGTTGAATACTATCCATAATATCCCCAAATTCTGGTCTTTTTTGCAGTTGCTCAAGGGTTAGGGTATTTTGCTTAGCAATCTGTTTCAGCATGTTGTTAATGGCGGTTTGCTTAGGTTTAACACCTAATTGCGCTGCTTTGTCCATTTGCAAAAGTATATCAATTTGCTGGTTAAGCACACTCAATTTATTTGTTTTATCGCTCTGAGCGCTAAGCACATCCTGAGTAATAAGATGGTCATTAACAATGGCAACAATACTATTAGGTGCAGCACTAACGCTGAGTGAAATAATCAGTGCTAATAATGGAAGTTTACTCATATTAAAAATCGTCCAGATTGGCTAGGTAATTTGGCACCTCATCTTCAAGGCGTCTGTATAAGCTTGGTGAAGTAGAGGCAAGCCCTTTAAGCACTAACTCAAAGTTAGTAACATAGTCGTAATCATTATTACCCATGTACTTTTTAAAATGCGCTAAACGCAATGCCCAGCAACAAGACTCATAAGCAATACCAGTGGTTTCTTTACTGGTGGTCCAGGCGCTGGTCGCCTGATTTTGCGATCTATTAACACCTGCAAAAATATGCACTTGCTGGGTTAATGGATAAGCACCATATAGCTCAATTGATTTAGGATCGCTGTTAGCTCTATCATAATGGTGTGCCAAAGTTAGGAATTTTCTCGGGTTAAGAATGTAGCTTGCTGAACTATCACGTTTGTCAATTTTGTTGGTTTCTGGATCGTACTGTAAGGCGTTATTAAAGCTAAAATCACTTAAACTCATATCAGCTGATAAAGCGATATCTGAGTATTTTCTTCGACTCACCAATACGCCTGAGCTATCCATATCCGTGTCATCAAGGTGGCGTGTTTGTGCTGCTTTTAAGCTTAAATAAGTATCGCCCGTTTCTTCATCTATAAAATCAGACTCAAGACCTAAAGTGAAGTTGTTGGCGTTGCTAATTCTATCAATACCGGTAAATTTCTGTCCTGAAAACAAGCCTTCATAAGAATCATTTTTATCGGCAGAGTCAAAGCTTGGTAGGGCGCTTTGGTCTTTTTTAGGAGTGTAGTTATAAGCCAATCTTGGGGTTAGGGTTTGAATAAGATCTGTGCCAAAAAAACTAGTCTCTCTTTCTAAGAAAAGTTTTGAATCTAGGCCGAAACTATAGATAGATCTATTCTCATCCGCAGCATTATCCAGTGCATAATCTGTACTAGAAAGACTGAGTTTTGGCGTTAAAGAATAGGCGTTAGTTGTGATTGGACGAGAGAGGTTTGCTTGTGCATGAGTACGCACGCCTGTATCAGTTGATGTTTGATGTTGAAACTTAGTACCCACTAAAGATAAATCTATTTGGCGATTATCCATACCTGTAAATGCTTTAGAGATTGAAACCTCTGGTGCGCGGGTATAAGCGGCGGTACCACTATTAACCAATTGCTCATTTTCGGCAAATAATGCAATGTTTAAATTTTGATCTTTATCTGCATAAACTAGGTCAATATGAGAATGTAAGGCAGTAGCGCTAGTATTACTATGTGCAATTTCTTCAAAATATTTAGTATCAGAAACACGATTAGTCATTAGGCTCAGCTCAGTTTTTTCATTAAGCGATAAATCAATACTTGAATTTAATAACCAGCGCGCATTGTTGGTAATGTCATCCTCATTAAGATAATGACCCTCAAGCTCTAAACGACCTTTGTCCATATAATCATTACCAGCAATTAATTGGCGATAAACACCTTCAACAACACTACCACGACTGGAAAGCTGATTTAAAGTTAATAAGAAATCACGGTCTGGGGCGATATTAAAATAATAAGGAATCCGAACTTGGTAATTATTATCCTCACTGGCAACAGACTCGTCATAACTACCAAAGGCAGGTGCTAAAAAGCCTGAGCCTCGACCTTCTAAAACCCACTCATGATGCGGCGAATAAAATACTGGAACACCTAAAAACTCAACCACAACATCATTTGCAACACCACGATTGGTTTTTGAATTAAGTGTAATTTGATCAGCTTTCATTTGCCAATCCGTATTGCCCAGCGGGCACAAAGAATAACTCACTTCATCAAAAACTTGTTGCGTGCCGTCATTTTTCACTTGTTGCGCCTGACCATTTATCTTGGCGTTTGGATAGTGAAATTGAACTTGATTAAGTGTTGTATAGATGGTGTCGTCTTGTTTTTTAACAACAGCCTTGTCACCCACAAACATCAACTCGTCATCTTGAAACTTAACCTGGCCTTGGGCAGTTGATGTTTTGCTAGATCTTTTAATTTGAACTTCATCAGCACTTAAATAGTAAGCGCTTGAATTAAGCGATACATTGCCTGTTAATAGATAGGTGTCACCCTTAGAAATTTCACTACGATCAGCGGTTACATCTAGGTTTTCATCGTTTGATAAGGTCTGTTTTGGAAAAAGCAGGCGACCATCCGTACAGTTTAACGCATAACCTTGTGCGCTAACCAAGCCGGAGAATAGAGCAAATGAACAAAAAGCAAGTGACTTTTTCATGGTGGTTCTATATTTTTAAAAATTCATTTATTTTAACATCAACTAAATGGCAAATAGTCTGCAAATATTAGTTACATAAGCATGACTTTATTTGGGTAAAATAACTGAGGTTTTTAACAATAATGGAAGCGTTTAAATGGCTTGGAATGATAACAACAATAATCAAAACCCTTGGGGTGGCAACAATCAAACACCACCAGAGTTAGATGAAGTAATTAAAGAATTTAAAAATAAATTTAATGGATTATTTGGTTCGAATAAATCAACCAACTCATCAACAACCCCAACATCCCCGCAAGGTAGTGTGAAATTTATCGTCATTATTGCTGCACTGGTTTGGATGTTATCAGGCATTTATATTATTGATCCTGCTGAGAAAGGTGTGGTTTTACGTTTTGGCGCCTTCCAAGAAGAAACCGCTCAAGGTCCTCACTGGCACTTACCATTCCCTATTGAAACTTTAAGTAGAGTCAATGTAGAACAAATTAGAACCTCTGAAATTGGCTATCGTAATGTGGTTAAAGGCGGTCGTAACTTTGGTGGCAATGTTTCTTCCGAGTCGCTTATGTTGACTAAAGATGAAAATATGATTGATGCTAAGTTTGCGGTTCAATACAAAATTAACGATGTGCAGGCTTACTTATTTAATGTTGCCAGTCCAGATACGACACTACGTCAAGTGTCTGAAAGTGCCATTCGTCAGGTGGTTGGTCAAAACACCATGGACTACATTTTGACTGAAGGTCGAGTAAGTATCGCTGATGACATTAAAGAAAGATCTCAAGAATTACTAGATTTATACAGAACAGGCTTACAAATTACCACAGTTAACATGCAAGACGCTCAACCACCTGAACAGGTTCAGGCAGCTTTCTCTGATGCGGTAAAAGCGCGTGAAGACAAACAACGTTTGATCAATGAGGCACAAACGTATGCAAATGATATTTTGCCAAAATCTCGAGGACTTGCTGCACGTCTACTTGAAGAATCTAAAGCTTACAAGTCTGAAGTAACCTCTAAATCTGAAGGTGAAGCCTCTCGATTTAAGCAAATTCTAGCGGAATATGAAAAGGCGCCAGCTGTTACTAAAGAGCGTCTTTATCGTGAAACCATGGAGGGTGTACTAGCTGCGACTAGCAAGGTTGTGGTTGATTCAAAAGCCAACTCAATGATGTACTTACCGATTGATAAGTTAATTAACGCCAAACAAGCTAGCACCCAAACCACCTCTAAAACTGCTCAAGAGCAGGCCGAAGTACCCAATGATGCTAGAAATATTTTCCGTAACAGAGGAGTAAGATAATGAAAAAGTTAGGATTAATTATCATTGCAGCAGTATTTTTTGTACTGAGTTCAGCACTTTATACGGTTAACGAAACTCAAACCGCTATCAAACTACGTTTAGGTGAAATTGTCAGTGTTGAAAAAGAGCCTGGACTTAAATTAAAAATGCCATTTGTTAATAATGTGGTGAAATTTGACGACCGAGTGCAAACACTAGATACACCATCTGAGCGTTTTTTAACCGGTGAAAAGAAAAACGTTATTGTAGATTCATACGTTAAATGGAGAATTAACGATGCAGAGCAATTTTACAAGTCAACAGGCGGTAATTTAGCACGTACCGATAATCGTCTTGCGCAGATTATCAAAACAGGCCTTAAGAGTGAATTCTCCAAGCGTACGATTGCTGATGTCGTTTCTGGTGAGCGTAGTGAAATTATGTCCAATATTGTTAAACTGGCTAAAAAAGATATTAGTGAATTTGGTATTGAGATTGTTGATGTGCGTATTAAGCGTATCGATCTATCACAAGAGGTTTCAAACTCAGTCTATCGTCGAATGCAAGCAGAGCGTCAACGTGTTGCCAAAGAATTTAGATCTAAGGGTGCTGAAGAGGCTGAAATTATTCGCGCTGCAGCTGACAAAGAAAGAACCATTATCTTGGCAAATGCCTACCGTGACTCAGAGATGATACGAGGCGAGGGTGATGCGATTTCAGCAGGAAACTATGCGCAAGCCTACAATAAAAATGCAGATTTTTATTCGTTCTACCGTTCACTAGAATCTTATAAAAAATCATTTTCTGGTCAAAATGACATCATGGTATTAAATCCAAATACTGAATTCTTCCGTCATTTTAACCCTGAGGTTAAATAAGCACCATATGAAAACTTGGCAGCTACCCGAAGGTATTGATGAATTAAGCGGCAATCAAGCGCTTAATTTTGAAATTCTTCGACGTCAATTAATAGACCTTTACACTGAAAAAGGCTTTGGCTTAGTCATTCCGCCAATGGTGGAGCATGTGGATTCACTCTTATTAACCAGTGATTCGGTTAACGAAAAAACTTTTAAATTTTTAGATCCTGTCAGTGGCAAAATGCTCGGTGTACATGCAGATATTACACCGCAAATTGCGCGTATTGACGCTCGACGTGCGAGTAATAATATTGAAAAATATTGTTATATTAATTCAATTTTGCAAACTCGTGCTGATGACTTCTATGATTCACGCTCCCCGATTCAAGCAGGTGCGGAGTTGTATGGCTCTAATGATATTTCAGCAGATGTTGAAGTCATTGAGCTTATGCTAGAGAGTTTGAAGATTTTATCAATTAAACCTGTCGTTATTAGCCTTGGAAACGTGGCAATTTTTGACGCATTGATTGCACAAGAAAACCTAGACTCAGATCAAACAGCTGAACTGCGTCATATCTTTTCACATCGCTCATCTCCAGATTTAGCTACTTTTACCCAGCAACACACGCTTGTTAATACGACCTTGTTCGAAGCTTTGATTAAACTAGAAGGTGAACATGTCGTACTCGATCAAGCAGTAGTTCTTTTTGCAGATTTTCCTGAGGCGTTAAAAGCCATTCAAGATTTGCAAGCCATTGATCAGGCGCTTAAGGGTAAAAATATACAGGTAAGCTATGATTTAGCTGAGTTGCAAACCTATGAATATCATACGGGTATTGTCTTCTCAGCCTACAATCAAAACTACTCTAAAGCCTTAGCTCAAGGCGGGCGCTATAATGGTATCGGCGAGTCATTTGGGCAGTCACGAGCAGCCACAGGATTTTCGTTTGATTTGAAATTTTTATCTCAATCAAGTTAAACTTTATTAACAATAAATTAATTAGTTAGGAATTAGTATGTCAAAAAATGTAGTAATCATCGGCACTCAATGGGGTGATGAAGGTAAAGGTAAAATTGTCGATTTAATCACTGATAAGGTTTCTAGCGTTGTCCGCTTTCAAGGCGGGCACAATGCAGGACACACCTTGGTGATTGATGGTCAAAAAACAGTGCTACATTTAATTCCTTCCGGTATTTTACGCGATCATGTTGAGTGTTTAATTGGCCACGGTGTGGTCCTGTCTATGTCTGCGCTTATCAAAGAGCTTGGCGAATTAGACGAAGCAGGGGTTGATGCAAGATCACGCCTCAAAATCGCACCAGGTTGCCCGCTTATTATGCCGTACCATGTAGCGCTTGATAACGCTCGTGAAGCAAAACGTGGTAAAGCAGCGATTGGCACAACAGGTAACGGCATTGGCCCTGCTTATGAAGACAAAGTGGCTCGTCGTGGTTTAAGAGTTGGTGATTTACTCGATCTTGAAGCATTTTCAGACAAACTAAAAGATGTGATGGAATATCATAATTTTGCTTTGACTCAATATTACAACGCACCCGCACTCGATTTTGACACAGTACTGGCTGAAGCACTAGAGCAAGCTAAGACAGTTATTCCAATGATTACTGACGTAACTGAGCAAATTCATCAGCATATCGCCAATAATGAAAATATCTTATTTGAAGGCGCTCAAGGTGCATTACTAGATATTGATCAGGGTACTTACCCGTTTGTTACCTCATCCAATACTACTTCAGGTGGTGCAGTCACAGGCTCGGGTGTGGGTGTAACAGACATTGATTATGTCTGCGGCATTGTAAAGGCCTACACAACACGCGTAGGTGGCGGCCCATTCCCAACCGAGCTAGTCTACGACGTTGCCATTGACAAGGGTGATGCTATTGGTAAGGTGCTAGGTACAGTTGGCCATGAATTTGGTGCAACAACTGGACGTCAGCGTCGTTGTGGCTGGTTAGATATGGTCACACTTAATCGTTCATTAAAGCTGAATGCAGTGACCGGAATTTGCCTGACAAAACTAGATGTTCTAGATTCATTAGAGAGTATTAAAATTTGTATTGGCTATGATTTAAATGGCCAGCAAATAACCACACCGCCATATGACGCTCAAGGCTATGCAGATGCAAAGCCAACTTATATTGAGATGCCGGGCTGGAAAACCTCAACTATTGGCACCGATTCATTTGACTCTTTACCAATTGAAGCGCAAAACTACATTCGTAAAATTGAAGAACTTTCAGGCTTACCAATCGATATTTTATCAACTGGGCCAGATCGTAATGAAACGCTGATCCTTAACAATCCATTTAAAGAGTAATTTATGAGTGATCCGCATCAAAAAAGAGAAGCAAAAAAGTACGACAACCCCATTCCTTCAAGAGAACACATTCTCTCTTTTTTCAAAAAGAAGCCTCTTTCAAAATACGACCTATTTGACTTGCTAGAAGTTGATGGCCAACAAAAGAAACCCTTAACTCACCGTCTTAAAGCTATGGTTCGCGACGAACAGCTAGATTACAACAAAGACGGTGACTTCATTATTTTTGATCCAAATGCGGGTATTAAAATTGGCACAGTAGTGGCCAACCCTAAAGGCTTTGGATTTTTAAAGCTAGAAGAGGGCGGGCGCGATTTACGCCTTAACTCACGTCAAATGCAGCTGGTTTTTCATGGCGATAAAGTCAAGGCACGCTTAATTAGCAAACGCGGTGACGCTAAGATTGTTGAAGTATTAGAAAGTGTTAAAACGGTTGTTGCACGTCTACATATCGATGAAGAGGGTAATGCTCACGCAGTGGTTGATGATAAGCGTATTCGCAACGATATCAACATTCCTAAAATTAGTGACGATAACACCAATGAGCAAATTGTTATTGTTGAAATTACCAAATCACCGACTTTTAAATCTTTAGCAGAAGGCAGAATTATCCAAATTCTTGGCTCGTATATGGATGAAGGCGTTGAAACAGACGCAGCGCTATATCGCAACGGTATTCCAGTTGATTTCTCAGAAGAAGCCTTAGCGCAAACAGCCAAAATTCCTAGCGAAGTAACTAAGCAAGACAAACAAGGTCGCGTTGATATTACCGACATGAAGCTGGTCACGATTGATGGCGAAGATTCTAAAGATTTTGATGATGCAGTATTTGCCGAGGCGACTAATAACGGCTGGAAATTAGTCGTTGCGATTGCCGATGTCTCTCACTATGTTGCAGAAGGTACAGCACTTGATGCTGATGCCATTGAACGTGGTAATTCGGTTTATTTCCCACGTCGCGTGGTGCCAATGTTGCCTGAGGCTTTATCTAATGGTCTATGTTCGATCAATCCTGGCGTAGAACGCCTATGTATGACGTGTGAGATGAACATCGATGCAAATGGCAGTCTACTTGATTATAAATTCTACCCAGCGGTAATGTTCTCGCATGCGCGCCTAACTTACACTAAGGTTAGTGACATCCTTGAGCATGACAATCAAGCGCTTAAAACAGAATTTGAACCTGTTTTAGAAAATCTAAATGATTTGTATGACTTATACAAGGTGCTAAAAGCTGCTAGAACTAAACGTGGCGTCATGGATTTTGATCGTATTGAATCGCAAATTTTGTTTAATGATAACGGCAAGATTGATAATATCATTGCCCGCTCAAGAAACGATGCACACAAGCTAATTGAAGAATGCATGTTAATGGCCAACCAAGCCACGGCTAAATTTTTAGGCGAAAACAAGGAAGACTTCCTATACCGAATTCACCCAAAACCAACGGCTGAAAAAGTAGAGGTAACGCGTCAATTCTTAACCGCTGTTGGCTTAACCCTAGAAGGTGGCGATCAGCCAGATTCTAAACACTTTGCTAAAGTGCTAGAAGATGCCAAAGGCAGAGATGATGAAAACATCATTAAGACTGTGGTGCTTCGCACCATGAAGCAAGCGGTTTATACACCGGCCAATGAAGGCCACTTCGGCTTAGCATTCGAAGACTATACGCACTTCACCTCACCAATCAGAAGATACCCAGACCTTCTTGTTCATCGCGCTATTAATCGTGTGTTAAACAAGAAGAACCCATCATTCATGGGTAAATTGGTCAATAAAGTTTTAGGCAATAAAGAGAAAAGACCGTCTAAAAGAATGATTGAGCTGGGTGCAAATCTATCGGTAACTGAGCGTCGTGCTGATGAAGCTTCTCGCGATGTTGAACAGTGGCTTAAATGTGAATACATGCGTGATAAAGTTGGCGAAACATTCAACGGCGTTATCTCTGGTGTTGCTGGTTTCGGTATCTTTATTGAATTAACAGAAGTATTCGTTGAAGGCATGATTTCTATTCGCGACCTTAAAGATGATTACTATAACTTTGATGATATTCATCATCAGCTAAAAGGTGACCGTACCGGCAAGGTATTCACCCTAGGCGACACCATTAAAATCCAAATTGCCTCGGTTAATTTAGATGACAGACAAATGGTATTTGTTCCTGTACCAGACGAAGACGAAGAATAAATTAATAAAAAAAGAAATAAAAAAGGAGGCTTTCGCCTCCTTTTTTATTGTCATCTTTAATCTAACTCTGTTCTTAGCATGGCGCCATTACTAGCATTTCTCACCAATAATCGATATTGCTGCAACCATTTAGAGCTTAAAACTTTCTTAATTGGCTTAAAGTTAGCTTTACGCTTAGCAATCTCTTCGTCCGATAAATTAACACTTAAGATGTATTCATCCACGTCAATATGAATTTCATCACCATCTTTTAAAAGACCAATCATGCCGCCTTCAGCTGCTTCAGGAGATACATGGCCAATTGAAGCACCGCGCGTTGCACCGGAGAAACGACCATCAGTAATAAGTGCGACTTTATCACCCAATCCCATACCCATAATCAGCGAAGTAGGTGCTAGCATTTCTTGCATACCAGGGCCGCCTTTAGGGCCTTCGTAACGAATAACCACTACATTGCCTGCTACAACTTTGCCAGACTTAATGCCGTCAATAGCATCATCTTGAGAATCAAAACAAACAGCGCTGCCAGTAAGTGCACGTGCACCTGTAATACCGGCAGTTTTAATCACCGCACCTTGTTCTGCTAAATTACCATACAAAATAGCCAAACCACCTACTTTAGAGTACGGATTGTCAATAGTGTGGATAATATTGGTATCTTTAATTTCGGCGCCATTAATTTTTTCATACAAAGTTTCACCGCTAATGGTTGGGTTATCAATTAATACCTTGCCACGCTTATTCATCTCATGCATCACCGCATTAACACCACCTGCAGTGTTAATATCTTCCATATGTACGGTTGAAAGCGAAGGGGAAATCTTAGCAATGTGTGAAACATTTTTACTAATTTTATTAATATCACTCAGTTTAAAATCAGAATTTGCTTCTTGAGCAATGGCCAGCATATGCAGCACCGTATTAGAACTACCGCCCATGGCCATATCAACAGCAAAGGCATTTCTAACCGCATTATCATTTAAAATATTTTGCATGTTAAATTTATCTCGGTCTTCTTGCTTTTCCATTAGTGCAATTTCACAAACGCGACGCGCTGCTTGACGATAAAGCACTTCACGCTCAGGTGTTAGTGCCAAAATCGTACCATTACCCGGTAAAGCAATACCCATAGCCTCCATTAAAGTATTCATGGAATTAGCCGTGAACATGCCCGAACAGCTACCACCACTTGGGCAAGCGTTACACTCAATGTCCTTTAGCTCATCATCAGAGATCTTGCCGGTTTCATGCTGACCAACTGCTTCAAAAGCGGTGGCCAAATCAATTGCTGTGCCATCTTTAGTATGGCCTTTTTTCATAGGACCACCTGAAACAAATACCGTTGGCACATTCACACGTTGAGCGCCCATAATCATGCCGGGTACAATTTTGTCACAATTAGGAATGGCAATCATCGCATCAAGCTTATGCGCATTCATCACTGTCTCAATTGAATTGGCAATTAACTCTCTTGAAGGCAGAGAAAATAACATGCCGTCGTGTCCCATGGCAATACCATCATCCACACCAATGGTGTTAAACTCAAATGGTACACAACCCGCAGCGCGAATCTCATCTTTAATGATGGCGGCCACTTTGTCTAAGAAATAATGACCAGGAATAATTTCAATAAAAGAGTTGGCAACACCAATAAAAGGCTTATCAAAATCTTCGTCTTTTAGCCCAGTTGCTCTTAATAATGAACGGTGTGGTGTTTTATCAAACCCTTTTTTTACTGTATCACTTCGCATTTTCTTTTTTTCAAATAAATAAAATTTAAATTTTAGACTAAAATAGGCGTCTTTCGCCAATGTTTTAATTGTAGTTATTGTGGACAAAGCCAAACAAATATTTACTTTGATCCAGCCTTTTGTTAAGGAGGGAAAAATTCTGCCCAGAACTATTGAGCAAATTAATCACAATATTGATGACTTTATCCTACTCTATGAAAAAGACCGGCTCACTGCTTGTGCCGGGCTTAAAGACTGCAAAGAAGGCTTGGTAGGAGAGATTTACTCACTCGCTGTGGCGCAAAATTCGCAAAATACCGGCCTTTCTAACGAATTACTACACAAGATACTGATCAATGCAAAACAAAGGAAATTTGGCAAAATTTTTGCTTTAACTAAGTTTGGTACCGATTGGTTTGTTAAAAATGGCTTTATTCAAATGAAAATATCCGATCTACCGGCCAAGCGCCAACGCTACTTTAACCATGATCGAAATTCATCCATCTTTTTTAAGGAAATTGTTTAATGCATATTAAAGAACGTGTTCGTGGCTACTTACCTGTTGTTATCGACATTGAGACCGCAGGATTTAATCATCAAACCGATGCGATGCTGGAGATCTGTGCGGTGATTATTGGTATCGATGAACAGGGTAAGCTTTATCCAAAAGAGCCGCAGCATTTTCATACGCATCCATTTAAGGGTGCTAATCTTGAACCAGCAGCACTCAAATTTAATGGCATTGATGTAGACAATCCACTGCGTGGTGCGATTGATGAAAAACTTGCTCTAAACGATATGTTTAAAACCATTCGCACTGAGATGAAAGAAGAAGACTGTACACGTTCAATTCTAGTTGGGCACAATGCTTTTTTTGACTTAAACTTCCTTTACGCAGCCAGCGATAGATCAAAACTTAAAAACCCATTTCACCAATTCTCCACCATTGACACAGTGAGTTTGTCAGCACTGGCTTTTGGGGAAACGGTTTTGGCCAAAGCCATTGCCAAAGCGGGCATTGAATTTGACAATGCTCAGGCACACTCTGCTTTATATGATACGGTCAAAACCGCTGAATTATTTTGTCAGATTTTTAATGGCTTTGAATTTCCCAGCGCACCAAAAAACTGATTAAACGCCAAGCGTTCTTTTTGCGCTTGTTCAATACCCATTAGCTCAAATCTAACTTTTGCGGTTGGTTGTTGTTGTGCAAGTTGGGCTAGATCTAGTGAGAACACGGTGCCAATTTTGGGGTAACCGCCAATACTTGGTGCATCTTTAAGTAAAATAATCGGTAAACCATCAGTGGCAATCTCAACACTACCATAACTCATTGCCTCGGAAATCATTTTGTCTTTTTTAAGCGCAATAGGTACGCCTTTTAGCCGACAACCAGACCGATCATTAGCATGACTCACGGTGTAAGTTTGGCCAAAAAATAACGTCTTTTGAGCATCACTAAATTTTGAATATTGATAACTAGGCAACAATCTCAGAACAATATCTTGATGATAATTAGGTCGATATTGAGGTGCCATAAAACGCTCTAATTGGCCGCTTGATGGCGCGCATGTCAGCACCCAATCTTGGGCAATTTTTGCGCCGATATGTTCGCGTAAATTAACCGATCTAGAGCCAAATAATGCTTGAGTTTTAAACCCACCTTGAACCGCTAAATAGCTACGCACACCGTGTTTGGGCAGACTCCAGCTGAGCACGTCTGTGGGTTGAATTTGCAGGCTTTGCCAAATTGGTGCCACTTGTGCATTGATCTTAAAATCTAGATCCGCACCACATACACAAACAACCATCTCATCGAGTGCTTCTAGCTCAACTGCGCCAAACGTAATTTCTAAAACTGCATCGGTGTAATTATTCCCGAGTAAATGATTAGCCCAGCTAAAGGCATGTTCGTCCATTACCCCAGATTGACTCATGCCGTACATCGCATGCATAAAGCGACCGGCATCTTGTATTGTGGTTAAAAATCCAGGCTTAATGACTTTAAAACTCATAGCTCGCCGCCATATTTAAGATACTCTTCGCGTGTAATTGGGTAGAATTCAACCCGACCACCGGTTTTAAATTTGTCTAAATTATCAGGATTTTTAAGCGATAAATCAAGCACTGTTCTGCCAATAATATTCCAGCCACCTGAGGAGTCTGTTGGATAAATAGCAGTTTGACGATCGGCAATTCCCACACTACCTGCTGGAATTTTAATTCTGGGCGTGGCGAGGCGTGGCGCTTGAATTTGTTGATCAACTTCACCTAAAAAAGCAAAAACCGGACTAAAGCCAATGGCGTAAACCAAATAACTTTGTGAGGTGTGAATATGAATAAACTCATCCAATGTTAGGGCTTTTTCTGCCAGTAGTCTCTCCAAATCTAGACCCACTTCAAACCCATAATAAACAGGAATGTGTATTACTTTAAATGACTGTTTAACCTCAGCTAGCGTCCACTGTTCTAATAGGGCGCTAACTTGAGATTTAAATATAGGATAGCTGGTTTTATTGAGATCGTAACTCACCAAAAGCGACGTATAAGACGGGGTTAGATTGATAATTAACTCTGAAAACTCGTTTTTTAGTTGATTTGCAAAATTTGCGATATTTTTAGGAAGTTCAGGATCGATCTTATCGCCAAAATAGATTAGCAGAGAGCTTTCCCCTGCGAGCATGATTTTATGCATTTTTAAGCTGTTTTAAGGCCTCTACAGAGGCTGCATTGTCACTATGAAAGCAAATAGTGTCAATTTTGAAGGATTTTTCCACTAGAAGTTGTTGATATTGCCTAATAATGGCTTTTGGATCGGTTAAAATCGCACCTTGCTCACCTCGAGGAATCATACGCATACCTTGATAGCCACGATCAGCATAGATTTCATGTAAAAAAGTCACATTTGCATTTTTTCCAAAATTTTTAAGATCCGCTTGAACCACCAACCTTAAATTTTGATTAACCGTGCCAATAGCCTTAATAATGGCATCAAGTACAAAGGGCTTTTCCATCATATCGTGATACAAAGCGCCATGCGGTTTAACGTATTCAAGCACAGCGCCGTTATCGTGACAAAGCTGTTGAAAGTGCGACACTTGAGAATACACCAAATCAAACAACGCATCACCACTCAACTGCTGACTGATTCGTCCAAAGTTAGCCTGGTCATCATAGCTGGGATGCGCCCCAATTTTGACACCGCTTTTAATCGCGAGTTCAAGAGTTTTAATCATGCTTTTATCATCACCCGCATGCCCGCCACAGGCGATATTTGCCATATCAATCAGTGGCATAACTTCGGTATCAGGATTGGGGGTTAAACACTCCCCAAGATCGCAATTAATCATTAACATAGGTACAAATTATAAAGCAATGAGAAGTTAAAAAATGGCAGGATTAATTGGTTATATTGGCGCCTTGGCGGACGACTTATCCGCAGTTGCCACCAAAGTTTCGGCAGGCGCGATTGATGATATTACCCAGCAAACCGCTAAATCGCTCAGTAAAACGGCCGGCATCTTAATTGATGATACCGCCACCATTCCGCAATATGTTAGTAGTACAACTGCCAAAAGAGAGTTGCCTGTTATTTGGAAAATAGGCAAAAAGTCCTTATGTAATAAAGCCATTATGATTCCCATTGCCATGCTGATTACCTACTTTGCTCCGTGGATTATGGCACCAATATTGGTATTGGGTGGCTCCTACTTAGCTTTTGAGGGGAGTGAATCATTGGCTGAAAAACTAGGCCTTATAAAGGTACATGAGCATTCACAAGTGCATAGCATTGCCGATACAGAGGATCTTATGGCGGCAGAAGATCAAACGGTTAGTTCGGCTGTTAGAACGGATACTATTTTATCCATTGAAATCATCGCACTCACCATTGCCTCAGTGGCAACAGAGTCCTTATTAATTCAGCTGGGGGTTTTGGTGATTGTAGGGCTGATTGCCACTTTAGCGGTGTACGGCATTGTGGGGCTGATTATTAAAATGGATGACATGGGTTTTTATCTAAAAAACACATCAAATAGTTTTTATCAAACCATAGGTGGCATCTTAATTCAAAGCATGTCCAAGGTGTTAAAGGCTTTAGGCTGGATTGGTGCATTTGCAATGCTGATGGTTGGTGGCACAATCTTAATACATAACCTAGGATTTTTGCACGGATTAACTTTATTGGGAGGCTCGTTACCCGTATTAGCATCCAGCTTGCTAGACTTTGTGATTATTCCTGCTGCTATCTCGATCGCCACTGGCACTGGTATTATTTTAATCAAAAACGCAAAGTGGTTTTACAAGGGTAAAATCAATTAAATTCGCCAATCTAACTCGACAAATCCTATGAATCAAATCAAACAAATGTTCGAACTTCAGCAGCAACTTAATGACGCAACAAACGGCGAAATTTGGACCGAAGGCGCCACACAAGAAGGGCGTCAAATCTCATGGTTACGCTGTATTTATATGGAGGCGGCTGAAGCGATCGATTCTTTTAACTGGAAACATTGGAAAAATCTTGATGCTGAGCATGATCTTGATAATGCTAGAGTTGAGTTGGTTGATATTTGGCATTTTTTAATGTCTGAAGCCATTCATTATGGCGATGCGGGTTTTGCTGAAATCTACAATGATATGCAGCCTGAGCGCGATACAGACCCTGAAAAATTAATCGAAATTTTGGAAAAAATTGTCGCCGTGTCAGCCAGTGCTAATGTTGATAAATCACAAAATTCTTTATACCAATTATTTGCTTTATTTTTCCAAGCCATTGCACACATGGAAATGGATGTGCCAGAACTATACAAGCGCTATTTAGTTAAAAATCAACTCAATACATTCAGACAAGATCACGGCTATAAAGACGGCTCTTATGTAAAAATATGGGGCGAGGTTGAAGACAATGTGGTGGCATTTAATATTATGGATGAAAACCCTGAGCTCACACCTGAGCAGCTGTATGAAAAATTAGAAGCTGCTTACCCGGCTTAATACTTTCTATGTCAGCCATGATTAACACCCTAAAAACTGAAATTCAAAAAGTCATTATCGGTCAAGAAAATTTGGTCGATAACCTATTAATTGGCCTCATTACCGGTGGACACATCTTAGTAGAAAGTGTGCCGGGATTAGCCAAAACCACAGCGATCAATACACTAGCAAAAGCGCTAGGTATTGATTTTAAGCGTATTCAGTTTACCCCTGATTTACTACCCAGTGATCTCACAGGTTCACAAATTTATAATCCAAAAAGTGGCGAATTCAGTATTAAACAAGGGCCTATTTTTACCAACTTACTCCTTGCTGATGAGATTAACCGCTCACCTGCTAAAGTGCAATCTGCACTACTGGAAGTTATGGCTGAGAGGCAAGTTACTATTGCCAATGAAAGTTTTAAAGTAGATGAGCCATTTCTAGTCATGGCGACACAAAACCCTGTAGAACAAGAGGGTACCTACCAATTGCCAGAAGCACAACTTGACCGCTTTATGCTAAAAACTGTACTCGACTACAACACGCCAGAAGAAGAGCTAGAGGTGGTTAATCGTGTTGCTGTTAATGGCTTTGAGACGGTTAATCAAGTAGCCAATATCGATGATATTAACAAGATTCGATCAGAGTTCAAACAGGTGCACATGGACGAGGCGGTTAAACAATATATCCTTCAAATTGTCTTTGCAACGCGTTACCCGCAAAAATACGGCCTAGATGAGCTCCAAGATCTGATTGAGTTTGGTGCTAGCCCCAGAGGTAGTATCGATTTATTCAAGGCCAGCTGCGCCAAAGCCTTAATACGAGGCAATGATTTTGTCACCCCACTTGACGTAGCTAGTGTTGTTACTGAGGTCTTACAGCATCGACTGGTGCTTAGCTATCAAGCGCAAGCAGACAATATTAGCGCTCGTTCAATTATTCAAAAAATACTTAAGGTGATCAAAGCGCCTTAAGCATTATGATGCTAGCTCAAGAGATACTACTGCGCGCTAAAAAACAGGTTTTCACCAATAAGTCAGCTGGAGAATTGTCAAAAATACGCGGAGAGGGGCTAGATTTTTGCGAAATTCGGCCGTATGAATTTGGCGACGATATTCGCAAGATTAATTTTTCGGCCAGTGGCAAAACGGGCGAACTACAAACCAATATCTTTAACGAAAACAAGCAGATTAATGTAGTGATTTGCATCATGCTTTCAAGTAGTCTGCACTTTGGCTCTCAATGTTTAAAGAGTGAGACTATTTCTCAAATAATTGCCTTATTGGGCTGTTCATCGATCAAACAACACAACCAAACGCAACTGGTATTTTTTGCAGAAAATAAGCAAAAATCATTTCAACTTAATAATACCGGCGATGTGCTACGAGCGATTGAGGCGATGCTATCCTGGGATTTGCTTAATACTAAGTCTGATTTTCAGGCGATGAATCAATATCTTCTACAATCAAAAAAATCACTGACCTTCATCATTGGCGATTTTTATCATGATGATGATTACTCGCTCATAGCACATAAAAACGAGATTAATGCCTTGGTAGTGCGTGATAAGCTAGAAGAAACACCCAATTTTGCCTTAGAATTAGATTTGGTCAATCCAGAAAATAACAGTACTATTCAGGCTAATATGGACAAAAGACTGGCCTTAAAATATCACAAAAAGCTAAAAACTCAAGATGATCGGCTATTTTCTCATTTTGCCAAGCATGGTATTAATACTGGCAAACTTTATACGCATGAGGATACCTTTAGCAAACTTTCTCAAATTCTGCGCCAATGAACCAGCTAAAAGACATTAAGCCGATTGTTGCCATTGCTGACAACTCTTTAATCTATTTCCTGATTGTGCTTACTCTTATTGTGATAACTCTAGTCTTGCTATATTGGAAGCTGGCTAAAACACGACGCAATGCTAACAAGAAAATCGCTTTAAAAAAATTACAAGTGCTTGATTTTTCCAATAGTAAGGCAGTTGCTTATGATTTTAAAAAATACGCTCAGCTATTGTGTCATGAGACTAACCAAGCTAAATTTGAACAAATTAACTTAGACTTGGAGCAATACAAATATAAAAAACAAGTCGGGAATCTCAGCCCTGCTTTGATACAAACAATTCAGGACTTTATCCGTGTATAGTTTTGAGCACCCTTATATCTTAGTGCTGTTTGTTTTAGCACTCGCTTGCAGCTGGTTTTGCCAAGAGAAAAAACGCGCTATTTACTTTCCGCATACACAGTTATTAAGTAGTTTGACTCAGTCTAGTCACATACTTATGAACACACTTAGGGTTCTTATCCTTGGTGCGCTAATCATTGGATTGGCCAGCCCAATCAAAACTGAGCAAATCATACTAGACAATACTAAAGGTCATGAAATCTCCTTAATTTTAGACGCTTCTGGCTCTATGGCAAGTTTTGATAAATTTAGAATTGTCAAAGAGATTATGCTGGATTTTATCTCAAAGCGTACCAGTGACAAACTAGCGTTGAGTGTTTTTGCAGATTTTGCCTATACAGTGGTGCCACTGACATACGATAAAAAAAGTGTCATTAAAATGCTGGATAATATTGAAATTGGCATTGCTGGTAGGCGAAAAACTGCCCTATATGAGGCATTATTTTTAAGCTCCAAGTTATTCAATCATTCAAAATCTAAAGAAAGAGTGGCGATTTTACTCACTGATGGCAAAAACAACACCGACAGTGTGCCACTTGAAGTGGCTATTGAGCGTGCAAAAGACAATAAGATTAAAGTTTATACAGTGGCAGTTGGCGACCCAAGAGACTACAATGCAGAGGTTTTAAACTATATTGCTAAGAGTACAGGGGCTAGATTTTTTGAAGCAAATAGTGCCACAAGTATTCAAAATATTTATCAGCAAATTGATCAATTGGAAAAAAGCGATATAAATATTAATCAATATGATCAAAAAACCTATTATTTTCATTATCCACTTAGTGTGGCATTAGCTCTTTTATTGATTTATTTCTGGCGGAAAAATACATGGATTTTGAACAAGTAGCGCTGCTTTATTTAATCATTCCCATAGCTTTTTTAGGATTTTTCATCCATAGTAAGGCTGGGCATCTTGAGCGCTTATTTACACCTGAAGTTTTAGAAAAAATTAGCTTGAATAATCACAAGATTTCAACTAAAACACGCCTAAGACTAATGTTATTAAGCATCTCTTTAATTATCATAGCTCTTAGCCAGCCAACATTGACTGAGGGCGAGGTTAAGGTTAATAAACGCTTAAGTGACTTAGTGGTGGCTATTGATATGTCAAAATCCATGCTAGCCAATGACATTTATCCGAATCGCTTCGAGTTTGCAAAAAACAAACTACTCAATAGTCTTGATACACTTGAAAATACTCGCATTGCTATTCTAGGATTTGCTAATCAAAGCTTTTTAATCTCACCACTCACGGATGATTTTAACAGCCTTAAATTTCTCATTAAAAATCTGTATCTAGATAGTATTAGCCTTACTGGAACCAATCTTTCCAATGTATTAAACTCGGCTAATGACTTATTTGGGCGTGCAGATAACAAGCAACTATTACTCTTGACAGATGGTGGCGATAGCAACAACTTTGACGAAGAAATAGATTACGCCAATGATAACGATATGCAAGTTTTTGTCTTTGATATTGCTACTGAACGGGGTAGCAGCATTCAAACTGAAGCGGGCACCTTAGAAGATGTATATGGTAATTTGGTTATTGTCAGAGAAAACCCAAATATTAAAAATCTGGCCAATAAAACCCAAGGTGAGCATTTAAAATATTCTCTGAATAGTGGTGACTTATCAACCTTTATCAACCGCTTTAAAACACCCTCAAGCCAGAAAAGTACACGTATTATTCAAAAACAGCAGTTATTTTATTACCCATTAGGATTAGGATTAGTCTTGTTGTTTTTAAGCTTTTTCTCACTACCGAGAAGACCATGAAAATGCTTCTCTTACTTCTTCTACCCTTTAGCGCACAAGCGGGCTTATTTGACTTCTTGAGTATTTATCAAGCAAATCAAGCCTATGAAAATCAAGACTATAAATCTGCAGGTGAAAAATTTGGCACCATTGACCAAGATAGTGCACGCCTAAACCAGGCAAATAGCCTATATAAACAAGGACTTTACAAACAATCGTTGGAAAAATATCAAAGCGTTAAACAGCAAAATTTAACCTTTGAACGCTTGTACAATTCTGGCAATGCCTATGCTAAATCAAGGCAAATTAATCAAGCGATTGACAGCTATGAGTCTGCTTTAAAATTAAAACCAGACCAAGATGCGGTGTTTAATCTAGAGCTATTAAAAAAGCAAAAAAGACGTCGCATTAAAAACAAAGAAGATGACAACAAAAAACACAACAAACAGAAAAATAAATCTCAAAAAAATAAATCCAAGGAAAAATCAAGCAATAAACAACAACAGCGAGAGAAGCTCGATAGTATCAAGCAACAGCGCTGGGAAAAATCCTTAAACAAAAAACTTAGAACATTAATGATTCCACTTAATCAAGCAAATGAAGATAATGAACAAAATCCTTGGTAATTTAATCCTACTGATCAGTGCACCAATTTTTGCACTGACAACTGCCAGTGTTAATCAATCTTGGTTTTATCCAGGGGATCAAGTCGTGCTCACCTTAAGCTCTGATGCTCAACAAGTGGTTTTTCCGCCGATTGATCAAATTGCTGGCAACCCTGTGTTGTATACCAGTGATGCTCAAAATATTAGTATTATTAACAACCAGCGCACTAGAAAAATCAGCCGATCCTATGTTTTTAAACCTTCTAAAAGCTTTACTATTCCTGCTTATACACTAACCACAGATGCTAGCCAACAAAGCACCCAGCCCATTAAAATAACACTTAAAACACCCTCTCAGGCACAGCCGGGAGATGATTACATCTTACAAATTAAGACAGACAAGCAAGAGATATTTTTAGGTGACGAGATTCATTTAAAAGTAATCTTTAAATCTAAAAAAACACTCTCAACAGATAATCAAGTTAGCATTGCCATTCCTGAGATTAAAAACCTATTATTTATTAAAAATAATAAAACCCTGCGTAGTGCTGACGAAAACTACAACATTCACACACTTAGCTACAAGCTACGGGCTGATGATTTTGGCAGCTTTAGCATTCCTAGCGTTGTGGCTAATATTGGTCATCGAAATAACGCTCTATTTAGCAATTTTTCTGCCATCAGCCAGAATAGAAAAATAAAAAAAATACACTCAAATCCACTAACCATTCAAGTTAATCCGTTGCCAGATTCTCTTAGAATCTTTGGTCAATTTAATATTGAAACTAAAATTGACAAAACTCAGGCAAAGCCAGGTGAGGCAGTTAATTTAGTGGTTAGTGTTCAGGGCAAGGGCAATTTCGAAGACATTGAAAAATTTGCTCTTGCTATTAACAAGGTGACAATTTATAGCGATGAACCTGAATTTACTCATAACCAATGGCAACAAAAATTTGCTCTAGTTGCAGAGCATGCATTTGTTATACCAAGCTTCACACTTGATTATTTTGATAAAACAACCCAAGTTAAAAAACACATCAGCACTAAGCCCATTAACATTCAAATTGATACTGCCACCTTAGCTCTCGAAGCCAGCCCTCAAATAAAGTCAAAGCAGGCAAACATTGATGGTAATTCTTCAATGAACAATTTAAAATACTACTATTTGTTATTAGGCGCTGTTGTGGGTATCTTCATAGGCGCCTTGACAGTTTTCTTGAAAAATAAAGCGCCGAATAAAAATAAAAATTTAATCAATCAAATTAAGCTGGCCAGAAATGACAAGGCTTTATTTGATTTACTCTTACCCCTTAACTTAACTGAGCTAGAGGGTATGTTGCAACAACTAGAAGCTAATATTTATAAAGACGCTCAGTATAAAATTAGAAAAAAGGACATTATTAATGCCATCAAATTCGACCGTAAAACTCACTGAATATAGCCACGGACAAGGTTGTGGGTGCAAAATATCACCCAAGGTTTTAGACACTATTTTAGCTTCGTCAGTAACCGAAATTAACGATCCAAATTTACTGGTTGGTAACGCTTCTCGTGATGATGCAGCAGTTTATGATTTGGGCAATGGGGAGGCGGTCATTAGTACTACTGACTTCTTTATGCCAATTGTAGACGATCCTTTTACTTTCGGGCGTATCGCAGCAACGAACGCGATTAGTGATATTTATGCCATGGGTGGCACGCCACTGATGGCCATTGCAATTTTTGGCTGGCCAATTGATAAGTTAGCACCTGAGGTAGGCCGGCAAGTCATTGAAGGTGGACGTAGTGTTTGCGCGGCAGCCGGTATTTCTTTAGCAGGTGGGCATAGTATTGACGCACCTGAACCTATTTTTGGCTTGGCAGTAACAGGTAAAGTCAGCATTAAACATCTTAAAGAAAACTCCAAGGCGCAAGTAGGTGACAAAATCTATCTAACCAAACCTTTGGGAATTGGCATTCTAACCACGGCGCAAAAACAAAAGAAAATCACCGTCGAGGATGAAACTCGAGCCATTAACACCATGTGTGAATTAAACGATATTGGTGCCAAACTAGCCAAAATTAGTGGTGTTAATGCCATTACCGATGTCACTGGATTTGGCCTGGGTGGCCATCTGGTTGAGGTTTGCCAAGGTTCTAAAGTATCTGCTATTATCGATTATCAAAAAGTACCAACTTTACCTAATATTCAACACTACCTAGCCAACGGCTGTTCGCCAGGTGGCGCTCAGAGAAACTTTGATAGCTACGGTCAACACTTAAGCTCGATGAGCGACGAGGTGCAATCTATTATTTGTGACCCGCAAACCAGTGGCGGACTATTGATCATGGTTAATAATGAGGCGCAAGTAGAATTTGAAAAGCTTATGCACTCAGAAGGCTTTGAGCTTGAAGCCATTGGTGAAATGATCGAGCTTAACCAAACTACTGTCAAAATTAATGCCTAAATCTCTGACCCAAATTGAAGATTTTTATTCTTTAGTGAGCAACAATACGCCAATGTTTGACACGCGTGCACCGATTGAATTTGCCCAAGGCGCTTTTCCACATACACATAGCTTGCCACTCATGAGTGACAAAGAGCGAGAGCTAGTGGGCACTTGTTATAAAAATAAAGGCCAAGACAAGGCTGTGCTACTAGGGCATGAATTAGTCCAGGGCGAGGTTAAACAAGCCCGACTTGATGCGTGGCTAGCATTTATCAAAAAACACCCTAATGGCGCTTTATATTGTTTTAGAGGTGGCATGCGAAGTCAAATCACCCAGCAATGGATTTATGAAGCTACGGGGGTTGATTATCCACGCCTAAAAGGAGGCTACAAAGCACTGCGTCGATATTTGATTGATGAAACTGAACGCATTATGGCGCAAGTAATACCAATTGTTATTGGTGGACAAACGGGCTGTGGAAAAACCTTGTTACTTGATCATATTCAGCAAATGATTGACTTAGAAGGTTTGGCTAATCATAGAGGCTCCGCATTTGGCAATACCACTACCGCCCAGCCCACGCAAATTGCTTTTGAAAATGAGCTGGCCATTGAATTGATTAAAAAACAAAACCATACGCATCTAGTATTTGAAGATGAGGGCGCTAATGTTGGTACAGTGCATATCCCTGATTGCATTAAAAATAAAACCTCTCAGGCAGATTTAATCCTACTTGACGCTACAACAGATGAGCGTATTCAGGTTAGTATGGACGCCTATGTGACCAATATGTATCAAAACTTTATGCTTCAGGATTCACAAAATGGGTTTAACAATTTTGCTAATTATTGGCTAAAAAGCCTTGAAAAAATCCAAAAAAGATTAGGCCTTGAGCGCTATAAAATTATGAAAAATCAGGTGGAATCTGCATTAACAGCCTATCAAAACACCAACACTTTTGAGAGCTTCTTGCCTATTGTTGAATCGCTTTTAGTTGATTATTACGATCCCATGTATAACTACCAAATTCAAAAAAAATTAGATCGAGTTGTCTTTAAAGGAAGTGCTTCAGAGGTTATTGAGTATTTACACAATTTATCAATTTCTTGAACCAATCTTAATATCCGTAATTGGCTTAGATTGGCAAGCTAAAATCTCACCCTGAGATAAAGGCACTAAACAATCTTGATGCACTACATCTCCTTGCAATAATAATAACACACAAGAGCCGCAATGCCCTTGGCGACAAGAATGGTTGAGTAGCACGTTGTGCTCTTCAAGCTCCGTTAAAATCGATTGCTCACCGTACACATAAAGCGATTCGGTTTTGCCGTTAATGTTATCAACATCGATTTTAAACATAGCGCTTAATTAGAGCTCAAAGTCACCAAAATCTGTATCACCTTCATCAAGCGTATTATCAATCGCACTGACTAAATAAGAGGTGATTTCTGTCTCTTGAGGAGCGACCTGAACATTGTCAGAATCTAGCCAATGATTAATCCATGGTAATGGATTGCTACGTTCCTCAAATAAAGGTTTAAGGCCAATAGCACTCATGCGTATGTTGGTAATGTATTCTAAATATTGTTTGAGAATTTCAGCATTTAGACCAATCATTGACCCCTCTCTAAATAAATACTCAGCCCAGTTTTTTTCTTGCTCACAAGCCTCTTTAAACATTTCGATCACTTCACTTTCACACTCAGCAGCAATTATGGTCATCTCAGGGTCATCTTTACCATCACGAATAAGGTTGATAATATGCTGAGTTCCAGTCAAGTGTAGCGCCTCGTCACGAGCAATCATCTTGATAATTTTGGCATTACCCTCCATAACTTTGCGCTCTGCAAAAGCAAATGAGCAAGCAAAGGAAACATAAAAACGCACAGCTTCTAAGATATTCACCGACATAATGGTGAGATACAATTTACGCTTTAAACACTTTAAATCAATCGTAGTCTGCTCGCCATTAAGGTCGTGCGTACCTGCACCATGCAAAAGGTAGGCTTGCGAACATTTGATCAGCTCATCGTAATGCTTGGAAACACTCTCAGCACGCTCAATAATTTGCTCAGTTTTCATAATGTCATCGAACACCGCACCCGGCTCGTTAACAATAGCACGAATAATATGTGTGTATGAGCGTGAGTGAATAGTCTCAGAGAAACTCCAAGTTTCAATCCAGTTTTCCAACTCTGGTAAAGATACGATTGGCAAAAATGCAATATTAGGACTGCGGCCTTGCACAGAATCTAGCAAAATTTGATATTGTAAATTAGATATAAATATATGTTTTTCATTGGGCAGCAACTTAGCGAAATCCATTTTATCTTTAGAAACGTCAATTTCCTCAGGGCGCCAAAAGAAAGACAGTTGTTTCTCTGTCAGCTTTTCAAACATTTCAAATTTTTGCTTATCAAAGCGTGCCACATTAACCGTATCACCAAAAAACATAGGCTGAGTTAAAGTGTCAACAATTTTTTTACTAAAAATACTATAGGACATAATTGATTCCTTTAAAGTTTACAAACGCCATCAGCGCACGCATTGTCATCTTCCTTCTCAAGCATATCATCACCACCGCCATCACGAGTCGTATGATAATAAAGTGTCTTAATGCCGTATTTATAAGCCTTTAAAAGATCCATTAGAAACAGCTTCATAGGTACACGGTTAGCTTCAAATTGAGAAGGGTCATAATGCGTATTGGTACTAATCGACTGATCAACAAATTTTTGCATAATGGCGCAAAGCTGGAGGTAGCCTTCATTATCTTTAATATCCCAAAGTAGCTCATACTTATCTTTAAGCGCCTCATAATCTGGCACAATTTGCTTAAGAATGCCGTCTTTAGATTGCTTAACTGATACAAAACCTCGTGGCGGCTCAATACCATTGGTCGAATTAGAAATTTGTGAAGAGCTTTCACAAGGCATGAGCGCTGTTAGCGTTGAATTACGCAAGCCTGTGTCCATAATGTTACGACGCAGCTGATCCCAGTCCAGCTTAAGCTCACAACCACAAAAGCTATCTACATTTTTCTTGTAAGTGTCAATTGGCATAATGCCTTGCGCATAATGCGTCTCGTTAAAAGACGGGCACGCACCTTTTTCAACCGCTAGAATATTAGAAGCTTTAAGGGCGTAATATTGCAAAGCTTCAAAGGTGTTATGAATTAACTCATTGCCCGAACCATCCGAGTACTTGGCGTTATTTTTAGCCAAGTAATAAGCTAAGTTGGTGACACCAATACCCAGTGTGCGGCGATTCATACTAGCAATTCTCGCTGCTTTAAGTGGATAATCCTGATAATCAAGCAGTGAGTCTAGCGCACGTACAATAATATCTGTAACACCTTCTAGCTCATCAAGTGAATCCAAAGCGCCTAAATTAACCGCTGATAATGTACACAATGCCACTTCACCATTTTCATCTTGAACCGAATGTAATGGCTTAGTTGGCAGGGTGATTTCCATACAAAGATTAGATTGGCGCACAGGCGCCACTTTTGGATCAAAGGCGCCATGAGTATTACAGTGGTCAACATTTTGCAGGTAAATGCGCCCTGTATTAGCTCGCTCTTGCATAAACTTGGAAAATAAATCTCTGGCTTTAACCGTCTCCTTGCGAATCGAATCATCCTGCTCATAGATTTCATATAAACGCTTAAATTCATCTTGGTCTTCAAAGAAGTTATCGTATAGACCTGGCACATCATGCGGGGAAAACAAAGTGATATCGCCATCTGCTAAAAAACGCTGGTACATCAAGCCATTAAATTGCACGCCATAGTCTAGGTGACGAATTCGATTTTCATCTGTTCCTGTGTTGTTTTTTAACACCAATAGACTTTCAACTTCTAAATGCCACAAGGGATAGAAAAGAGTAGCGGCGCCACCACGAACGCCGCCCTGGGAGCAAGACTTTACAGCTGTATGAAAATGCTTGTAAAAAGGAATACAGCCCGTATGAGTCGCCTCACCATTACGAATAGGACTGCCGATTGCTCTAATCCTACCTGCATTCACGCCAATACCAGCTCTTTGAGATACATACTTAACAATTGCACCCGCCGCGGCACTGATTGAATCAAGATCATCATCTGCCTCAATTAAAACACAGGATGAAAATTGGCGCGTCGGTGTGCGCACGCCCGCCATAATAGGCGTTGGTAGCGAAATTTTAAAATTAGACACGCCGTCATAAAAACGCTTAACAATTGACATACGAGCTTGCACTTCGTATTCTTGAAACAAACACATGCCAACCAGCATATAAAGCTGCTGTGGCGATTCATAAATATCGCCAGTCACTCGATTTTGAACCAAATACTTTCCCTCAAGTTGCTTGACAGCAGCATATGAAAATTTCATATCACGCCAATGATCCGTATACTCATCTAACTCTTCGATCTCAGCTTGAGTGTATTTATTTAGAATATCTTGGTCATAAATACCCAAATCGGTAAATTTTTTTATATGGCTAAAAAGAGTAGGGGGTGTGAAAGATTTGAAAGCTTTCTTGCGCAAATGAAAAATCGCCAATCTGGCAGCCAAATATTGATAATCAGGCACTTCTGTTGAGATTAAATCAGCAGCTGATTTAATAATAGTTTCATGAATATCTTCGGTCTTAATTCCATCAAAAAATGCCAATTGTGCATTGATCTCAACTTGACTCACACTAACACCTTTGAGATCTTGCGAAGCCCAATGCACAACTCGATGGATTTTCTCCATATCGATCAACTCTTGTTGACCATTGCGCTTAGTGACTTTAATATTTTGATTCATTTACTCCCCCGAGGAAAACACTACATATAGTGTTCGTAAAAGATAATTACAACTAAATATAGTGTATTTGACCTTAATTTGCAAGGGGTAAGTTTTGTATTTTTATTCAAAAATCGCCAATTGTTTTGCTACAAAAGGGATTGCGAGACTGAAAAAAAAATAAAAAAAATTGAACATTTTTTAGCCAAAGTATCACCACTTTACGATCTCATAATATTACTTTTTGGTAATAAAAAGCGCAAAGCCAAGCGCAGCAATAATTGTGAAAATAAGCTGTCAAAAAATGAGTAGAAAATGGTGTTTTTTTGTCTAAAAAATAACTAAATTGGTGAGGCGATTAATTGAGCTTCATTTAGGCCATTTTCAAGTAAAAATTCACCCAAGTAGATTAGCACTTCTCCAGGCGCTGAAATATAAACTTCTGACTGGTTAACAATATCATGATCCAAAGAGTCATAAATTTGTTTGGCGACTTTATAGCAGTCGTTTTTATTGGAGCGATCAAACTCACAGGCAATAGTTTGGTAATGATACTCATCCATCACAGCGTGCCAAGATTGTGCATGATTGTCAAAATAAGGCGCGGGTTCAGTAGCAGGGTAGGCCCAATAAAAATGCACTGTGTTAGACATTTCTAATGAAAAAGCATGCTCAACTAAGCTTCTAATGGGTGCAAAACCGCCATCCCAAGCGATAAATACCATAGGTTTAGTGGATGCTTCTTTAAGCACGAACACCCCTTTAGGACCAGTCAGATCAAGCTTATTTTTATCTTTAATCTGTTTAGAAAAAATTAATTGAGAGAATTCGTTATCCTTAAGATTTCGAACATGAAATTCAAGTTCCATACCATGACAAGGACACGAGGCAATAGGGTAGCAAGAAACCACACCTTTAAAGCTTAGCTCAACATCTTGGCCTGCCATAAATTGCAGGGTTTTAGATCTTGGCGTACGCACGCTAACAATTGCCATTTCATCATTTACAAAGCGAATGCTTTTAATCTTAGTTTGAATTTCTTGGACAGGAATCGAGCGTACATCACCAATTAGATCAACTTCAAGCTCAAGCTCAGAACTTGGTGCATGACAACACATTAAAAACTCTTGATTGTCCAGCTCATCGGCACTCAGTGCATAATCATGGTGTTTGATCTTATTAATAGAGCCCTTGACAAGCCTGGCCTTGCATACGCCACAAGTACCATTACTACACTCATAATGCATTGCCAAGCCATGACGCAAACCACCTTCAAGAATCGAATCTGAATCACTACACTCAAAAGATTTTTCCCTGTCTTGCAATTTTATTTGGTAAATAGCCGATTTTTTCATGACATTGAATAGGGGTGCTTGATCAGTTGGAATATATTAGAGAAAATGATATAATTTAACATAATATAAATTATACGAATATATCACAAATGAGGAGAGATGACGCTAACAATAGCATTAATATGGTCCTGACGCGTATTTAACGCAGGGATATAACCAAACTTCTGGCCGCCTGCTTTCATAAAGTACCCTCGATTTTCATCATCAATCTCTTCTAAAGTTTCCAAACAATCTGCTGAGAATCCCGGGCAAACTACTTGCACACTCTTAACCTCAGACTGAGCCAAGGACTCTAAGACATCTTTTGTGTAAGGCTTAGTCCATTCTTCTCGACCAAAAATTGATTGAAAGCTTGCCTGCCACTCATTTTCTTTCAAATTAAGTGATTTAGCTAATAAGTCAGCTGTTTGCATGCAATGCTGATAGTACACATCACCATTATCAATATAGCGCTGAGGAATGCCGTGAAATGAGATTAACAGCTTGTCAGGTACGCCATACTCATCTTGATATTCTTTAATCGAACTACTCAATGCCTTAAGATAAGCTTTATTTTGGTAATAATGCTCAATAAATACAATTTCAGGCTTACTAGACCAGGTTTTCAGCTCTAAATTAATGGCATCAAGCGTTGAAAGCGTGGTTGTTTTGGAGTATTGTGGATAAAGTGGTAAAACCACAATTTTGCCACAACCTCGAGCTTTTAGCTTATTCAAAGCGCTAGCAATAGAGGGGTTGCCATATCTCATACCCATTTCAAACTCAAGGTCTGAGTCTGAATACTGTTTTAATAAACTCTCTTGAACACCCTTTAGCTGAGATTGAGTAATATTTAACAAGGGGGCTCCCGTGCCAAAACTATCCCAAATTTTGGCGTAATTAAGTGCTGATTTTTTAGGCCTAATATTTAAAATAACCAAATTTAAAGCCAGCCACCAGATAAATTTATTAGGCGGATCAACTACTCTTGGATCTGATAAAAATTCAGACAAATAACGCTTTAATGCGGGCTTTGTCGGCTCATCAGGTGTGCCTAAATTAGTTAGTAAAATACCAGTTTTCATGAGTTTTTATCCCAAATTATTATCAATAAATTTACGCACAAAATCAGCAGTTTGTGCCGAATGAAAACGATCAACTTCTACTCCATTGATAAAGGCAATAACGGTCGGAAATCCGCGAACACCATAGCGTCCTGCAATCTTCATGTTTTCATCTTCTGCTTCAATTTTTGTTAGCAAAAACTCTTTTTCATCATACTCCAGGGATACAGAATTGATAATTGGCTCTAAAATATTACAAGGACCACACCACTGTGCTGAAATATCCAAAATCACCAGTCTATGATGCGACTCGTCTAGCACAAACGTGTCAAAATTATCAACATTAACCTCTAAAGCAGCCATAACTAATGACGTTTAATAGTGTTCAAATCAAAGTGGCGGCGTTTATTTTTGTTGTAAATTAAAAACAGGAAAAGCAAAAGTGCAATCGAAAGAATAACACCTAAATAAACCCAGTTAATGCTTAGTTTATCTACAATAGAGGCAGGGTTCTTATTATCAATATTTGTGACTTTTGTTAAAACACTGGCCGATTCTGGTGTGTTTTTTAACACTTTATGGTTGAGGGTTAAGGCTTTAATCTTGCCATTAAGATTCGTCACAAGAGCGCTTAGGCGGGTATTTTCACGCTCTAAAAGATTCACTTTACTTTTGAGATCATTCGACACCTGCTGATAAAACTCAACAGTTTTGTTTGGATTGTTGTCAGACAAAGTAGGCGACACTGTCGTTAAATTTTCAGACAAAATCCAGCCATTTAGATCATCTAAAGCAACTAAAGACCAGCCAGAATAATGCATGGTTAATCGCTGCAATCGCTGATTTTTGCCAACAGTTTTAATAATGTTTTTATCATTAATAGCAATTTTATCTGACCGAATAACACCTTGATCATTAACAACAAAGACAGTAGAGCTGGCTAACAGGCTAAAACTCAATAACAACGAAAAAATAAAGAAAAAAACTCTATTCATATTTAAAACATGGGCAGTCAATAAAAATTAGCCATAGTATAGCTGAAAACACGAAAAAACGAGAAAAAACGAGAAAAAACAAGTAATTTAATTAAAAATCAATGAGTTATATTTAAATATAAAAACAGCTTATATTTTAATGATTTAACATCGAGGTAAAGTCAACCATCACTTTTATAAAAGTATCGCTTAAATCTAAAATTTAAGGGTAATTGTTAAAAAATAAGGAAATAGCGGGTTTTTTCTGCTTTTTTGCTTAATTTTTATTAAGCTAGATAATTTTGGCACGTGCGAATTTATTGGTTAGCCTGTATTTTTGTTTTGGACTTTTTGGCTTTTCTGGAATAGTGCGCTCAAAAAAATGACATGCTAACAAAGGATTTAAAATATCATTCTTGAATCGAGTCTTATGAGTTCGTTTTAGAATTTTCATCAGTTCATCAGCACTACTTTCTAACTGGCAATTTCTTAACACTTGAACTTGGTCCGGGCTTATTTCTTCGATCTTACAACTTAGTCCTTTCTTGGTACAAGATATGTCTAAAACTACCGATGTATCAATGTTTTCTTGAAAATTAAATCCTTGCTGTTCTGCTGAATTTGAAATGGAATTATTAAACTTTAACTCCTCGCTAAAATCCTTCTCATTGCTAGAATCTTGCTCTTTTTCACTTTCTTTATTTTTTCCAAACCAAGCCATATTTATCAAATACCCATTCTATTGAAATAAAGTTTACCAAAAAAATCCCCACCTAAGTGGTGAGGATTGAATTACAAATACTTAAGACTTACTCTTAGATGGTTATTGAGTCAATATTTGATCTAAAAACAGCTGTAAACGCTCTGATTCTGGATTTTCAAAGAACTTATCCGGTGTATTCTGTTCAATAACCTGGCCTTCATCCATAAAGATAACGCGATCTGCTACTTTTTTGGCAAAACCCATCTCATGTGTTACACATAGCATGGTAATACCTTCTTTGGCAAGCTCAACCATAACATCTAATACCTCTGAGATCATCTCCGGATCAAGTGCTGATGTTGGTTCATCAAATAACATTATTTTAGGGGTTGTGCACAGTGCTCTAGCAATGGCAACACGCTGCTGCTGACCACCTGAAAGCTGATTTGGGTACTTTTCAGCTTGGTCCTTAATACCCACTCTATCTAGCAGCTTCAAGGCTTTTTCTCTTGCCTCTTGCTTGGTTTCGTTGCGCACCCAAATCGGTGCAAGTGTCAGATTGTCAATAATACTTAAATGTGGGAACAAGTTAAAATGCTGAAACACCATGGCAACTTCAGAGCGAACTTGTCTAATTTTTTTAACATCGTCTGTTAGTTCAGTACCGTCTACAGTAATCGAACCCTTTTGAAACTTCTCTAGAAAGTTAACACAACGAATTAAGGTTGACTTACCACTACCAGATGGTCCACAAATAACAATAATCTCGCCTTCCTTAACATTGAGATCAACCTCTTTAAGTGCATGAAAGTCGCCATACCACTTCTCTAGCCCCTTAATTTCAATAATATCGCAACAACCTTTTTCACCTATTTCTTTATTTGTTAATTCACTCATTTTTTTACCTACTTGTGTTCAGTGCTAAAACGCACTTCTAATCTTTTTGAATAACGACTCATTGAATATAAAATCACCCAGATAACCATAGCAACAAATACATAGCCTTCAGTATCTCTTCCTAGCCAGTCAGAGTTACTAGTCGCCGCACCGACAATCGCCAGCATATCAAACAACCCAATAATCAATAGCAAGGTTGTGTCTTTAAACAAGGCAATAAAAGAGCCTACGATGTTTGGAATGGAAATCTTTAATGCTTGTGGCAAGATAACAAGCATTGTTTTTTGCATAAAGCTAAGACCTGCAGCATCAGCAGCCTCATACTGCCCCCTAGGGATAGCTTGCAAACCGCCACGAATCACTTCTGCTATATAAGCTGTTTGGAATAAGGTTATGCCAATTAAGGCTCTAAGTAGTTTGTCAAAGTCCATTCCTGCTGAGAAAAACAACGGCAATACAACAGACGCCATAAATAAAATCGTAATAAGCGGAACACCGCGTACAAATTCGATATACACCACGGAAATAAATTTTACGACGCGCATTTCAGATTGTCGACCTAATGCAAACAAGATGCCCAACGGAAAAGAGGCGACAATACCCACAGCAGCAACTACAACGGTCAATGTAAGGCCGCCCCATTTGTCAGTTTCAACAATCTCTAAGCCTAATCCACCATATAGCAAAATAAAGGCAACAATAGGATATATTAAAAACGATCCGATAATGTAATGTGCTCTATATTGTGTTTTTTTAATTAGCGATCCAAATGCAACTAGCGCTGCAATAAGACCGAACATAGTGTTAACACGCCATAGTTCTTCTTGCGGGTAAAACCCGTAAATAAACATTTTTAAATTGGCATTGATAAAAGACCAGCATGCACCTTCTCGACCACAAGATTGGTTGTCTGCAGTCAAATCAAAATTGGCATCAAAGATTGTCCAATTTAAAATCGGTGGCAGTAGCAAATAAAGGATGTATAGCGCAACAAAAGTAAGTGAAACATTTAATGTGGATGAAAACAGGTTGTCTTTCAGCCATAGAATAGCCTTAGTTTGCGATTGTGGCGGTTGTTTTGTTTCTTTTAGCGAGTAGATTGCCATAATAGTTACTTACCCTTAATTTGCATTTTCTTGTTAAAAATATTCAAGATTAATGATATAACCAGTGATATCGTTAAATACACCAGCATTGTCAATATAATAATCTCAATGGCTTGACCAACGACATTTAAGACAGTGCCTGAGAATATGGTCACTAGCTCGGTATAACCAACTGCTGCTGCCAACGAGGAGTTTTTAGTCAAATTTAAGTATTGATTAATAATTGGCGGGATTGCCACTCTCAATGCTTGTGGCAACACCACCAATCTCAAAGATTGCGCTTGTGTCAGTCCCATGGCTGATGCCGCTTCTTTTTGTCCACTATCTACAGACTCAATACCTGAACGAATAGCTTCAGCGATATAAGTGGCCGTATAAACACTCAAAGCAAAGGCCAAAGCAAAGAACTCAATAGACAAGTCTATACCACCTCTAAAATTAAAACCCTTTAGTGCTGGGTACTCTAATTGTGCACCAAAAACAAAATAGGCTGCAATTGGCAATACCACCACAAGGCCTAAAAAGTACGGAATGGTATTAGTAACTACGCCTGTTTCATCATGTTTCTTGTTACTGTGTTTTTTAATAAAAATATAACCAACAATACCAATAACAAGGCTTGCAAGTACAAGATAGAGCTCAACACCCACAACAATTTTAGGCAAGAACAATCCTCTTGAATTGAGAAAAACACTATCAAAGAAATTTATACTATTTTTAGGGGAGGGAAAGGCGCTAAGCGCTATTGAATACCAGAATAGAATTTGAAGTAATATCGGTATATTTCTAAAAATTTCAATATAGACCGTAGCCATTTTTCTAATCAAATAGTTACTAGATAAACGCGCAACACCAATAATAAGACCAATGATTGAAGCAAAAAATATGCCTGCTATTGCAACAACTAAAGTGTTAACAATACCGACATAAAACGCCTGAAGATTAGTTGATGCTGGCGAATATTCCAAAAAGAAATTATCATTGACAGCAAAACCAGCCTCATCATTTAGAAAACCAAAACCACTTCTAATACCTCTTTGCTCAATATTAAGCATCATGTTATCAAAAGCTTGATAAGCAAAATAAGCAATAACAACAACGGCTAGTACCTGAAATGCGATCGCCCGAACTTCGTTGTCATATAGTAGTGATTTTAGTTTTATAAACATAAAAAACCTTTATAAAAAAAAATGGCTAACCATCTAGTTAGCCATTTTATATTTTGTTTAGACTTTATCTGAACGCTGGAGCGTATAAGATGCCGCCTTTAATCCACAACTGGTTTACACCACGTGGAAGCTGGATTGGTGTTGACATACCGATGTTTCTCTCAAAACTTTCGCCATAGTTGCCCACTTGTGCAATAATGTTACGTGACCAATCTTTGCTAAGACCTAAGCTTTCATTAAGCTTACCAGATTTGCCTTGTAATCTCTGTACACCAGGACTAGTAGAAGCATTATCAATCGTAGCTGAAGTAACACCTAACTCTTCTGCTTCAATCATTGCATTAAGCGACCATCTAACGATGTTAAGCCAAGTGTTATCATCTTTACGTACAACTGGACCTAAAGGCTCTTTAGAGATAACATCACCTAAAACGACAGCAGATGAAGGATCTTTAAGGGTTGATCTAAGACCAGCAAGCTGAGATACGTCTGAAGTTAGTGCATCACAACGACCTGCTTCAAAACCACCTTTGGTTTGTGCAGATGTATCATAAGTAACCGCTTTAAATTCCATTTTGTTTGAACGGAAGTAATCAGCTAAGTTAAGCTCAGTTGTTGTTCCTGCCTGGATACAAAATGAAGCACCATCTAAATCTTTCACATTGTTAATGCCCAATGATTTTTTCACCATAAAGCCCTGACCATCGTAGTAGTTTACACCAGCAAAGGTAAGACCTAATGAAGTATCACGAGTGTGTGTCCAGGTCGTGTTACGCGAAAGCATGTCGATTTCACCTGATGATAATGCAACAAAACGCTCTTTAGCCGTTAACGGTACAAACTTAACTTTATTTGCATCACCTAATGTTGCAGCAGCCACAGCACGACAAACATCAACATCAATACCAGACCAATTACCGCTTGCATCAGGGCTAGAAAAACCAGGTGTACCTGTTGATACGCCACACGTTAAACTACCTTTAGATTGCACATCTTTTAAAGTATCAGCATGGAATATACCTGCTTGTACACCAAAACTGCCAATCGTTAATAACGATACAGCAGAAATTTTTAATAACTTATTCATGAACTTCTCCTCTTCTTATAAAAAAAATAAAAGCAATCCCCCAAGGAACTACATGAGTTAAGTTTATCAACTATTAACGTTGTGTGTGAGTGTTTTTAATAAAAAAAACTAGATTCTTTTTTGATACATAGCGACCAAACCTAAAAGCATGGTAACGGTAATAATGACGCTAAGAGACTTAGAGTCAACAATAGGCGAGTAACTACTATAGGCTGAAGCCAGTGTTGCGCTTGTCAACAAAGAGGCAACTACAGCGAATATTGATTTAATAATGATGGATATTTTCATACGCCTAATGAATGAGTGTCACGCTTAATGACATAATAACAGCGGCTGATGAATAGATAATTGTATGTAATGCTAAGTTCATTTTCTCTCCCTAGAAAAATAAATTAATAATTTAGTGAATCGTGGTTCCGATTAACTGCGCAATGATTGATTTTGATGAACTAGAGTTTTTCAGTGTTGCTCTGGCGTACCATTTTTTTGCCAATTGCTCGTCAGCTTGAGTGCCTTCACCCGTTAAATAAGCATACCAAACATTAAACTGAGCTGCCAAATTACCCTGCTTAGCAGCCCTCTGATACCAATAAAAGGCATGTGTTGTATTTCTAGAAACATCTTGACCTTTTTGAAAAATATCAGCCAGTTTGTATTGAGCATCAGCATCTCCTAAATAAGCTTGTTGCTGGATCTTAACAGTTTCAACTTTTAGTTCTGATTCCGCTAACAAATGTGCATGCATTTGGTTCATGATATTTTCCTCATTTAGTTATTAATTTGAACCCAATATACCGTGATTTTTAGTGTGTGTAAAGACTATCTTTTAACAAAAATTAAATATTATTTTTTTAATTAAAAATCAATTAGTTATGGTGTTTTTATGGGGATATTACCACTACTAGTATTTTTTAACTAATATAACTTACTTACATGGGTGGTAAAAAATAACTATAATAGGTAAAAAATATAAGCATAAATAGACAAAAAACATGGCCAATAAAACCAAAGACTATCTCACCAAGGTACGCAGAAAGACTGGCTTTTCAGACTATAAGATATCGCAAGAATACGGCATTAATCAATCCAATTTAAGTAAATATAAATCAGGAAAATCCGCTCTTTCTGAAACACACGCCTGGCTATTTGCTGATATTTTGAATATCAATCCTGCCGAGGTGGTTGCTAACACCAAGCTTGAACATGCAAAAATGAAAGGTGATAAATTGAAGGCTGTATTTTGGCAGGAGCAGCTAGAAAATCTATCAAGCACCTCTGAGTCTATCAAAATCGATATTGCGCAAATTAACCCTATTGTTGGAGATTTAAACAATAATGCTCAACAAATTATTGATTTGAGCACTAAAGCTGCCCAACAAGGTGCCGACCTATTGGTTTTTCCAGAATTATCACTAACAGGCTATCTGCCCGAAGATTTGTTATTACGCTCTGGATTCATTCAGCAAGTTGAAGAAACGGTTAATAAGATTAAAAATGCCATTCCTGAAACAATTGCTATTATTTTTGGCGCGCCTCATCAACAAGCCAACCATTTATACAACGCCGCCTATCTTATTCAAGCACAAGAAATTCAAATTTATCACAAGCAACAACTACCCAATTACAGCGTTTTTGATGAAAAACGCTACTTTAGCGCTGGCAGCAAGCCATTTGTTTTTACAATCAAAGGCCAGCGTATTGGCCTGCTCGTGTGCGCTGATATCTGGCATGCTGATACAGTGAGCGAAACTGTCAAGTATGGTGTGAGTAGCATTATTAGCATTAACGCCTCACCTTTTCATATGGGCAAACACCATAGGCGACTCGAGGAAGTTAAAAAACGCGTACTTGAGAATCAAGTGGACTTTATCTATGTCAACTTAGTCGGTGGCCAAGATGAAATTATCTTTGATGGTGGCTCGTTTGCAATGAATTCCAAAGCGCAAATCACTCACCAATTGCCTTTTTTTGAAACCGCAACAGCTTCATTAGCAACCCCGCAAGATCCAATACAAGAAGAAAGTATTGAAAAAACAATTTATGATGCCTTAGTATTGGCCACCAAAGATTACATTGAAAAAAATGGTGTTTTTAACGGGGTTGTTATCGGACTATCTGGTGGCATTGATTCTGCACTCACGCTAGCTATTGCTGCAGACGCCATTGGCCCTGAAAACATTAAAGCCATTATGATGCCTTACACCTACACATCAAACATGAGCTTAGAAGACGCTAAAGCACAAGCCAGCACGATGAATATTGATTATCAAGAAATCAGCATTCACACTATGGTTGAGAGTTTCAACACTCAGCTAAGTGGTGTGTTTAACGGCATGCAAGCGGATACTACTGAAGAGAACTTACAAGCTCGAGTGCGTGGCACCCTGCTAATGGCCGTTTCCAACAAACTCGGGAAAATTGTCTTAACCACTGGCAACAAATCAGAAATGGCCGTGGGCTATGCTACTTTATATGGCGATATGTCGGGTGGATTTGCGCCACTTAAGGATGTGTCAAAAACCATGGTTTATCGTTTGGCAAAATATCGAAACACCCAGTCCTACATCATTCCTGGTCGAGTGATTGATCGTGAACCTTCTGCAGAGCTTGCCCCTGACCAAGTTGATCAAGACTCTTTGCCACCGTACGATGAACTAGACGCGATTCTTGAGCTGTTTATCGAGCAAAGGCTTTCTGTCAAAGAGATTGTTAAACAAGGCTTTAATCTGAAAACTGTAGAGCGTATTAGCCAACTGGTGCTTAATAATGAATATAAACGCAGACAAAGCGCTCCGGGGCCAAAAATCAGCCAAAATGCATTTGGCAAAGAACGTCGCTACCCTATGACCTCAAAGTTTAAACCTTAAGAAAATACCTTTAAAATTCCTTGCGCTTTATGCGTCGTTTCTTCTAGTTCACGACCAGCATTAGAGTCAAATACAATGCCTGCGCCTGCTCTAAAGCTCAAATCTTTCTGTTGTTTAATGAGTGTACGAATCAAGATGTTGAAATCCATCTTGCCATTATTGCTAATATAGCCCAATGAGCCCGTGTAAGCCTCTCGAGGCTCTTGCTCTAGTTCAGAAATAATCTGCATGCAACGAATCTTAGGACACCCAGTAATGGTTCCTCCTGGAAACAATGCCTCTACCAAATGCTTAATATTAATCAAAGGCTTCAACTTGCCCTGAATATTAGAGACAATATGATGTACATACGGATAGGTTTCTAAAACCATAACTTCATTCACCTCAATGGAGCCATATTCACACACCCTACCCAAATCATTACGCTCCAAATCAAGTAGCATAATATGCTCAGCTTGCTCTTTAGGATGATTAATCAAGCGCTGCTTCAGTAGCTCATCCTGCGCTCCTGTACCTCTAGGATGCGTACCGGCAATAGGACGGGTTTCAACCTTATTGCCATCCACACTAAACAAACGCTCAGGCGATGAAGAGATAATACTAAAGTTTTGAAATTGAGCAAGTGCTGAAAATGGTGCTGGATTAGACTGCTTTAAAGCCTTGTAGAGTTGTGTGGCAGAACAATCATTCTCAAGCGTATATTGCCAAGCGCGCGATAAGTTCACTTGAAAAACATCGCCTGCTTCAATATAGTGCCTAATTTTGTCAACACCGGATAAAAACTTGGCATCTTCCTCACAGTTTAATAGGCCTGAAAAATCAGACAAACTTGTCTCTAATTTGACTTGTTTAATATCAGCTAATAGCTGATCTATTCTTAATTGCTCACCCTGCTCATCCAGTAAATAGGTTTTGTCTAGCTGGTGATCGACAATAATCGCACTAGGGATTTTGACCGCAACTGCAATTGGCAGCTTGCTATCATGCATATCTTTTGCCAGCGTCGGTTCGATTTGACCAATCAGCTCATAGGATAAGTAAACAAACCACCCGCCCGTAAAAGGCAAGTGTGAAAACTGAGTAGCCTCACTGGCAACTTGAAAAGAGAGTGTATCTAAAAAATTAAAATCCGTTAAATTTTCTAAAACCAGTTCTTGCTGCGGATGTGCAAACAAAATAGAATAGCGATTGTTGCCATTATGATTAACACTTTCTAGTAAAAAAGGATAGCGTTGAGCGTTTAATTGGCACAAAGCATCCAAAGAAAAATTTGGAATTTCTAAAACTTTCATACTAATTTAACTGCTCAGACTCGCTTGCAATGGGTTTAATTGGGGCAATTTTACTAAGAAGCTGTTGGGCTCTATCGGCCACACGATGAGCGGGGAATTTATCTAGCATACTTTTAAGGAGTTTTTTAGCTTGATCAGTCTGCTTTAGCTCAACATACACTCTAGCTAATTCAAATAAAGAATTGGCATATTTATGATGCAGTGGGTTATTTTGCTGGAATGTGACAAATGTATTTTTAGCTAAGGCGTATTGCCCTTGTGCTAAATAGGTTTTGGCTAGCCAATAATGCGCATCTGAAGCATGATTGTTATCAGGATAAATATCTAGGTACTGCTTAAATAAACTAACAGCCTGCTCATATTGATCAGTAACCAAGAGCGAGCGAGCATTGGTGTATATTTTTTTGGCTTTTTTGTTATGTTCACGCACTCGCAACATGGTTTGTTCAACCACTGCACTGGATTTTTTGTATTCCATCAGGTTAAACAATTCTGTAATTTTTTGACGGCTTTCTTGCTGTTGCTGTTCTAATTGCTCAATTTTTCCTTTAAGAGATTTATTAGTACGCACCAAGCGCTTAATTTTTTTATTATGATCTATAATCACTTTTTCGGTATTAATACCCGCAGAAACAGGCTGCCAAGAAAATGCGATCAATAAAAATATTAAGAAAAAACCCTGCATAATACTTTACTGATAAATAAACTCAACACGTCTGTTTTGCTGCCAAGCGCTTTCATCGTGCAATTGCACGGCAGGGTTTTCTTCACCGAAGCTAATCACTTGAACACGAGAAGACAACTCGTACAAGCCTAAAATCTCTTTAACCGCCAAAGCGCGATTCTCACCCAACGCTAAATTATATTCCCGAGTACCGCGCTCATCTGCATGCCCTTCTAGACGCAAATTAAGCGCTGGATTATCACGCATAAAGTTCGCATGTTTAATCACTTCTTGCGTTGCTGACTCGTCAATTTCACTACCGTCGTAAGAAAAATGCAAGACAAATTTAGTGTTTGAATTTTTTAGCTGGGCCACTGCCATTCGAGCAGCGCTATTTTGGGCTGCTGAGCGCGCGTGATTACCAGAGAACTCTTGTGGTCGAAAGCTCGAAGAATCTGCAGCAATAACACTCTCTTGAGTATCTGCTAAATTTTGCTGGTCTGTAACAACACTAGGTCTGGGCGCGACTTTTTCATAGAGCTGATCGATGGTTGATGTACAAGAAGAGAGTAATACGGCAACTGTCATTAATGAGGTAATTTTTAACATATAAATCTCCTGATATTATTTAGAATAATGCGACCAATTTGGCTCTCGAACTTCACCCGCTTTACTGGTCAACTCAAAGGTTTGATGGCCCAAAATAGAAACCACAGACAACACGCCCGAATCACCTTTGTTAGTAGCAAAGATAATCATACTACCATTTGGTGAAAAGAAGGGAGATTCATCCAATTTGTTTTGGGTCATAACCATTAAGTCTTTCGTGGCGATATCCAACAACGCAATCCGGTAATCTTTGCCCACCCTGTGCACCAATGCCAAACTCTTGCCATCTGGTGAAAATACCGCTTTGGCATTATAACTTCCTACAAAAGTAGCACGTTTAATCTTGCCGGTTTTTAAATGCTTAATATAGACTTGCACTTGTCCCGAGCGATTCGAAGTAAAGGCAATACGCTCACCATCCGCAGAATAACTTGCCTCTGTATCAATACTAACATCATGAGTTAATCGCGTTAACTTCTTATCTTTAAGGTGATAAGAGTAAATATCTTTATTGCCATCTTTAGACAAGGTTAAAACAATACTTTCGCCATTAGGATGCCAAGCAGGTGCTGAAGCAATGCCATCAAAATAAGGCAATTTTTGCGTTTTACGGCGCATAAATGGGTATTGAATGAAAACTTCAGAACGTCCGTTTTTAAACGATACATAGGCAATTTTATTTTGATCGGGCGACCAAGCAGGCGATAAAATTGGACTGGCAGCTCTCAGAATCGTTTGTGGATTTTGTGCGTCTGAATCAGCTATTTCTAGTTTGTATTCACGATTACCTCGGCCTTTATTAGCCACAGTGACGTATGCTAGGCGTGTATCAAACGAGCCTTTTTCACCTAATAAGGCAAAATAAATTTGATCAGATAGGTAGTGTGTAATACGTCTAATGCCACTATTATGTACAGCAAACTTTTTTGCATAGAGTGTTTTTTTTGAGTACACATCTAACAGCTCGATTTCAACATTAAAAATTTTCTTACTCACCTGCTCTAGCTTACCAATAACAATGGCCTCGACTTTTTTAGCCTGCCACTTGTCAAAATCAACCTGGCTAGTGATAACGTAATCAGCACTGGAAGCGCTAAATTCGCCAGAACGGTTAAAATTGTCGCGCATAATATGCGCAATAGATTCACCTTGTTTAGCGTCTCCCGTTACTAAAAATGGAGAGATGACAATCGGGAAAGCGTCTTCAGCTTTTTTTAAAACAGTGACTTCTAAAACGGCAAAAGCCGCTGCACTATAAAATGTTAAAAAAGCAGCCAGTAGTCTAATCATTCTCTTTCTTCAATCCAGTTCATTTGAATGGCTTCCAGAATTTTTTCCCCTGTTTTTTCAGCATCATCTTCAAATTCTTCCAATGCCATAACCATTTCCATCAAATCAACAAATCCAATGGTTAAAGGGTTGACATCAGGATGTGCCTCATCTAGCGCAATGGCAATATCAAGAGAGTCTGTCCAGTTCATAAAAAAATACCTAAAAAAAATATAAAAATAATTAATTTAATTTTAACCAAATAGCTGGCACTAATGTGCCCTTTTAACTAGGGATATCGGCCTAAATTCGACGCACACTCTGGATAAATTTAAGCGTTTTTAAGGCTTGCGTAATTTCATACAAATGCTTAGAATCAGCCACACTAATCACCAAATCAAGCGATTTAATAGAGTTGTCCTTTTCTTGTACCTCAATGTGCTCAATATTACTTTCCAGTTTTGATATCATGTTGGCAATTGAGGCAAGTGTACCGCGCTGATTATCTACATCCACTGCAACCTTAACATCAAAGTTCTCGTTCTCGTCACTTTGCCAATCAATACTCAGCCATTGCGCCTGCTTACTCTTTAAGCGCACCAAATTCGCACAATCAGAGCGATGCATAACCAGCCCTTTTGAAGTGGTTAAAATGCCAGAAACTTTATCCCCAGGAATGGGGTAGCAACAATGAGCAAAGCTGATGGCTTTATCTCGAGTTGAGCTAATTCTAATATTTTGTACTGCATATTTATCATTGTCATATTGAAGTTTGTTCAGTACAACGGAAACCAAAATTTCACTCAAACCAATACCTAAGTGCAACTCCTCTAAGGAGTCACACCCCAGCTCATCCAAACAAGTTTGCCACTTTTCAGCACTAATGCTAACCATATCAATCGTTAAATAATCAAGCGCATTAGAGAGTAAGTACTCACCCAGCTGGATTAGCTCAGAAGCAGACTGTGATTTTAGATAAGCTTTAATGGCAGATTTAGCCTTAGCAGTGACCGCCATTTGCAGCCAAGACGGATGAGGCTTTGCTTGCTCGTCGGTAATAATTTCCACCGTTTGCCCTGAGTGTAGTCGTGTTGAAATAGGTGCACTCACTTGGTCGATTTTAGCTTTAACCGTTTTATGGCCAATATTGGTGTGCACCATATAGGCAAAATCTAGCACGGTTGAACGATAAGGCAATTGCATAATATCGCCCCCTGGTGTAAATACAAACACCTCTGATGGAAATAGATCGTTCTTAGTTTCTTCTAAAAATTCAACCGAAGTACCTGAATTTTGCTGAATATCTAACAACGACCCCAGCCAATTATTCGCCAATTCAGAATCATTATCCGAATCGCTCTTATAATGCCAATGTGCTGCAATGCCGTATTCAGAAACAAAATGCATATCTTCAGAGCGAATTTGCACCTCGATAAAGATCTTGTTAGGGCCAAATAAAATCGTGTGTAACGACTGGTAGCCATTAGATTTTGGCAGGGCAACATAGTCTTTAAACTTTCCCGGTAGTGGCTTATACAAGTTATGAATCACGCCAAGCGCCTGATAGCACTGCGCAACATCCTTAACAATCACCCGAAAAGCATACATATCTAGCACTTGAGTAAATTTCAACTGCTTATTTTTCATTTTTTTATAAATACTACAAGGTTGTTTTCGTCGCCCGCTAATCTCCACCTCAGACAACCCTTCCTGTACTAAGCGATTATTGAGCTGCTCTTGAATATGCTTAATAACCTTGGCACGATTACCGCATTGCTTTTTAATCTGACTAACCAGTACCTTGTGACGAAAGGGATGAATAATAGAGAAACACAAATTATCCAACTCCACTCTAATACTATTCAAACCCAATCTTCTGGCAATAGGCGCATGAATTTCAACAGTTTCTTTAGCAATTCTAAGCTGTTTATCTCTGCGCATAGAGCCCAAAGTACGCATATTATGCAAGCGATCGGCCAGCTTAATCACCATAACCCGCATATCATCACTCATTGCCAAAAACAACTTACGAAAGTTTTGTGCTTGTTTGTCAACCGTTGTATGAAACTCTAACCCTGTTAATTTAGAGACACCCTCAACAATATGCGCAATTTCATAGCCAAAATCATATTTAATTTCTTCATAAGTGACACTGGTATCTTCAATACAATCGTGCAATAGCGCGGCTACAATACAATAATAATCCAGCTGTAATTCTGCCAAAATCATGGCCACAGATAACGGGTGAAACACATAGGCTTCGCCCGATTTTCGATACTGACCATCATGCGCCGTTGCGGCTACCACATAAGCTTGATAAACCCCTTCCACCTGAGATTTAGGCATATACAATTCAAGTACATCGCAAAGATCACTAATTAGAATTCTTGAATTATTTTTTGACATGTAATTTGAGTTGAATCTAGAATTAAGTTTTGCCATTATAATACTTATGCATCAGTATAATGTTGTGCATATTTATAATAAATTTATACAATAATTCATGAAAAAACTTATTCTAATCCTACCATTACTTAGCTTATTTCTTGGAGGCTGTTTCTGGGAAGAAGAGAAAAAGCGCGAATCAATTACCAAAGGCTGGTCTCCAAAAACCTTCTTTAATCAAGCAAAAGAGCAAGTTTCAGCTGGCTCCATGGATAAAGCCATTGAGCTTTTTGAGCAACTTCAGGCGGCCTACCCCGGCTCAAAATACGCTTTACAATCTAAATTGGAAATCGCCTACGCTCTTTACAAGAGTGAAGATTACGATCCAGCTATTGAGCGCCTAAACAGCTACATTAAACTCTACCCTAATCATTTTTCCACGCCATATGCTTATTACCTGCGCGGCGTTGTTTCAGAAGATAAGTCGCGTTCAATTCTAGATGACTACATTACTGACAATGCCCAACGTGACGTTAATTCTGTACGTGATGCATTTAATTACTACTTGGCGCTAATCGATAAATTCCCTAAAACAGAATACACCGAAGAAGCCAAAACTCGCTTAGTAGTGCTTAGAAACATCTTATCTCGTCATGAGTTGTTTGTCGCTATTTACTACACCAAAAAAGGTGCCAATATCGCTGCCATTAACCGTAGTAAATACATCATTGAAAAATACCCAAATACGCCGTCTGTGCCTGCTGCACTACACTTAATGGCGCACAACTACGATATTATCAAAACCCCAATTTTGGCCAAAGATGCACGCCGTGTCTTAAAGCAAAGCTACCCTTTGTACACACCCCATTACTCACTAGAAGACTAGTTAGTACGCACCGCTCATGACCAAACTAGAGCGTTCTTTCGCATTCAAAATATCTCTCATCATGGCCACACGCATGTTGGGATTATTTATGATTTTCCCTGTTTTTTCCGTCTATGCCAATAATTACGCCAGCGTCACACCCCTATTAATTGGTGTTGCCATTGGTGCATACGGCCTAACACAAGCATTTTTCCAAATTCCATTTGGCTATTTATCAGACAAATACGGGCGCAAGCCTTTACTGATATTTGGACTGATTATTTTCTTTATCGGCAGTGTTGTTGCGGCTAATGCAGATGACATCTTCCAAGTTGTAATCGGTAGAGCTCTGCAAGGCGCAGGTGCTATTTCTGCTGTACTAATGGCGTTTTTAGCAGACTATGTTAGTGAAGATGAACGCCCTAAGGCCAACGCCTTTGTTGGCGTACAAATTGGCATGGCGTTTATGCTGGCATTATTATTAGGCCCTGTTATTGGTCACCAGCTTGGTATTTCTGGATTATTTTGGATCATTGCAGTACTTTCAGTTGTAGCCTTATTAGTTGTCGCCACCTTGCCGCACGCCAAGCCTAAAAAACAATACAGCCTATCGCTTAATAATTTTAAACGCATCCTAACGCCCGCCCTGCTCAGACTCGATTTTAGTGTGTTTGCACTACATTTAATTCTCACCAGTGCCTTTATTGCCATTCCTATTTTCTTGGTTGATAACAACATTCTCAACATTCAAGATAATTGGAAAATTTATCTACCCGTTATTGTTTTGTCTTTTTTAGGCATGATTCCGATGATCATTGTTGCGACCAAATTTCAAAAAACTAAAACCATTTTTCTACTGGCTATTTTCTTACTAGCATTAAGCCAAATACTGTTTTATCAAACCGCCCTAAACTACACCACATTCTTCATTATTCTAACGGTATTTTTTACCGCATTTAACGCCTTAGAGGCACTACTACCCTCGCTCATAGCCAAAACAGCAAGTAGTGACAAACGCGGGCTAGCAATGGGTTTTTACGCTAGCTCACAATTTTTAGGCGCGTTTGCAGGCGGGATTTTTGGTGGATGGATTTATCACACACTCGGGCTAAATAGTGTATTCTTATTCACCACATTTATCGCACTTATTTGGTGGCTAGTCGCCCTAAGTATGAGCACCGAAAAAACTTAAAAACTAACTGGAGAAAGTACAATGGCAGGTATCAATAAAGTAATTTTAGTAGGTAACTTAGGCCAAAAGCCAGAAGTAAAATTTGCATCAAATGGCAATGCAATTGCCAACCTTTCAGTAGCAACAAGCGAATCTTGGACGGATAAAAACACCGGTCAAAAACAAGAAAAAACCGAGTGGCACCGTGTTAGTTTGTTTGGCAAGCTTGCAGAAATTGCAGGTCAGTATCTAGACAAAGGCTCTAAAGTTTATGTTGAAGGTAAACTTCAAACTCGTAAATGGCAAGACAAATCTGGCGCTGATCGCTACACAACTGAAGTGGTTGTTTCTGGCTTTAATGGTACTTTGCAAATGCTTGATCGTCGTGATGGTGCTGGTAGCGCACCTCAAGCAGACGGCCAACAATCTGCGCCAAGTGCGCCTCGAGCACAAGCACCTGCTCAAGACCCAATCACACCTGTTGATAACGGTTTTGACGATGACATTCCGTTCTAGGGTCTTACTTTAAAACCAATTCAAAACCTCGCTCATGCGGGGTTTTTTATTGTCTTTAAGTTTTTTTATACTCTTTTAATACCGTGGTTATACATTCTCGCCATACCTTTAAGTCCGCGACTATTTAGCTTAGCCCATGGCTGAATATCTTGTTGATAGCCCTTATGCCACGGCTGAACCGCCTCAGTACCAATCTTAGCTTGAGTATGTACAGATTGTGCATAATCTTTGGCAAATGTTTGCGCAGCCATAGAAGTTCCAGCTGTTGAAATTGACGCTGTAACTGCCATCACCATACTTTTAACTCTCATACTAGCTCCTATTTATTAATGGTTTATTTTTACTATACGCCTTATATCTAACAGATTCAACTTATCTGTTTTTTCAACATCCTATAAAATCTACACACTTACCCGTCAATAGGGATAATCAGTCACCTATGAATGACAAACGCCCAACACAAATTTGGATTGATGCTGATGCTTGTCCAGTGGTTATTAAAGAAATACTCTTTAAGGCGGCTGATCGCACACAAACTCAGACAACCTTAGTGGCAAATCATGCACTGCACTTACCACCCTCTCAATATTTAAGCTTTATTCAAGTTATGCCGGGGTTTGATGTGGCTGATAATGAAATTGTTAAGCGTTTAAATTTAGGCGATTTAGTAATCACTAGCGACATACCTTTGGCGGATGAGGTAATTACCAAAGGCGGGCTTGCTCTAAGCCCACGAGGAGAATTGTTTAGCGCTGGTAATATTAAATCAAAACTTAGTATGCGAGATTTTATGGATGTGATACGCTCAAGTGGCGTACAAACAGGCGGGCCCGCACCTCTTAACCAAGCAGATCGACAAGCCTTTGCCAATCACTTAGATCGTTGGCTGAGCCAACACAAGATTTAGCGCCAAGTCGGCTTCATGTAGACGCCAGGTGTTGCCTCTTCAGCCATAATCTTTCCTGGCTCCATCATCGTGCGAATACCTTGGTCCATCCCTGGCATCATAAAGGCAGATTGAGATTGAGGCTGACGATATTGCCTTTGGGACTGCATGCCTGGATTAAACGGCATCATGCTCATGCCACCAAACTGCTGGGCTGGCTGCGCTTGAGACCTTGAAGCTCCACCCATTGCCCACGGCATAGGGTTATAAGCGGGCTGAGTGTATCTTTGCCTTGGAGTGGCATATCTAGAATTAGAGTATCTAGGCTGAGTATAGCCTTGAGCACCCCACGGCATAGAGCGACCAAAAGACTGCATTTGCTGCGGTTGACTAAAACTTTGAGCGCCAAATGGCGACATCATCGATGATGGATTGCCAAAGTTAGCACTTGACATTGTGCTAATAGCCAGTGTGAGTCCGGCGCAAGCCTTGATTATGCAGCGTCCTGTATGATTCATATAAACCCTCCTCAAGAATTAAATAGTATGAGTTTGAACTATACACTGAGAGCAAGCTGTTAATCCTAGTTTTTTAAAAAAATTAAAAAATTTCGGAAATAATACGAATGATGAGAAAATCGGCAGAAATAACAAGAGAAGGCTTTAAATATGGCGAAAAATCAATTTGTAGGGCAATTAACCTACCAAAATTCTCCTAAAAACAACCTTTTTACGCCAATAACGCCTTAAAAAACAAACTACCGGCTAATTATTAAAAATTTCGGAAATTTTAAGAATGGGTGTTTTTTGTAACAAATAAACGCTTATACACTATTAATTTTTCTTCGCTTTGTCTCGATCATCCCAATAATTAGCTTTATTTTTTAAGATCCAGCGAACACCACCTTTTGGATCTTCAACATCACCTTTATATCTTGGAATTAAGTGCACGTGTAGATGTTTAACACTCTGCCCTGCCATCTCGCCGTTGTTTACACCAATGTTATATGCATCTGGTGAAAACTCCTCATCTAAAACTAACTTAGCCTTTTGCACGGCAACACCAATTGCCAACAACTCCGCCTCAGTTGCTTCAAAATAGGTGGCGAAATGGCGCTTTGGAATAACCAATGTGTGACCAGGAGAAGCAGGAAAATTATCAATAAAAGTGATGGTTAAATCGCACTCACCGATAATTCTTTCTTGGTTTCTTAATTCACAAAATAAACATTCTGTTGCCATACTTTCGCCTTGTTTTAAAGATAGTTAATTTGGACAGCTATTTTACCCCAACCATCTATCCAGCGTTAAGACGCTTTCCTTTGGGCGTAAAAAAGCCGGCAATTAGCCGGCCTTCATGTCAATAGCTAAAACTTACTCAACTATTTCAGCTGCAGGTGTTGCGTTTGTTGTTTCAGCTGTTGCTGGAATGGCTTGGTTGTAGCCGTAGTTCCAAGGCGCTTGGTTCATATTCATAGGGCCAAATGAGTTTGAGCCTGTACCCATATTAAACGGAGAAGTACTCGTGCCAAAGTTAAATGGCTGAGAATTGTTACCGCCATTAAATGGGCTAAAGTTTGAGTTTGTCTTCATAGGGCCAAAGTTGTTGTTACTCCAAGGCGTATTATTAAAATTAGCATTATTCATTGGCATGTTTTTGCTCCAATTGCCATTGTTTGACCATGGGCCATTGTTAAAGCTTTGGCCATTCCAAGGTGTATTACCCCAAGAATTGTTGTTCCATGGGCCGTTATTCATATTGCCAAAATTGCCACCATTGCTCCAAGGTGTGTTACTACCAAAGTTCATAGGATCGTTGCTATTCCAATTGTTGCTAAAAGCAGATGCGCTTAATGCTACTGTCATTAATGTTGTTGCGATGATTTTTTTCATGGTTTCCCTTATTTATTATGTTTATTTTGTTGGTGTATTGCGTACAGGTGTTGCATTATTCCACGGGCCATTGTTCATTGGTGCAAATGAATTGTTACGGAAGTTAAACGGCTGTGAATTACCCCATGGAGATTGATTCCAGTTGTTATTTTGCCAAGGTGTGTTATTGCCAAAATTGCGATTATTCCATGGACCGTTGTTGTTATTCCACTGGCCATTGTTATTAAAACCGTTAGAATTCCAAGGCGTATTATTACCATCAAACTCATCCATCATATCATCCATTTCTTCACTGAACCAGTCAGGTGTAAATAGTGAATTTGGATTATGTGCGATAAAGCCGTTATTAATATTATTACCACCCCAGCCATTGTTGCCCCATGGGCCATTACCAAAGCCTGCTGACGCACTCAGTGCGACTGTCATCAATGACGCAGTTATTATTTTTTTCATGTACTCTCCCCCTTTATTGTTTAATAATGAACCTTAATTATAAACCACTTACAGATATTTAATAGACGAAAAAAAACCAGCAACAAGTGCTGGCTTTTTTTTAAAACTAACTAAAACTACTTAGTTGGTGCAATCGGTGCTTGAGGTGCGTTTGTGTTGTTCCAAGGGTTGTTGAAGTTGTTGTATGGGTTGTAACCGTTAAAGTTATTGTTATTCCAACCGTTGTTGTTATTATTGAATTCATCATCAAACTCATCTACCATGTTTGACATTTCTTCCATGTACCAACGTGGATCCCAGTAGTCGTATGGATTGTAACCAAACATGCCGTTATCTTCTTGATAGCCGTTGTTATAGTTATTGCCGTTATTCCATGGCATATCGTTGCTGTTAAAAAATGCGTTTGCACTCAAAGAAGCTGCAACTAATGCGATTGCTAAAAGTTTTTTCATTGTCTTTTCTCCATATATCTAAAATTAAGAAACTATATTATAACATGGTAATATAAATTTGCAAGTCTTTATGAACAGTTAAAATCCACGACCATACGGGCTTCTAGATTCTGAAAAGTTATAATTAGCTGGATAAGGACTTGGTAAATTAGCTGCTGGCGACGCCACCCCGTTGCTTACATTGGAAAACGACATGGCTGCAGGTGTATTATAAGTAGGTCTTGGCATTTGCTGCGACTCAGCTTGAAACGCCTGACCAGGGGTTGGCATATTGGCCATATTAAACTGTGAAGCGCCTACATTATAAGGGCGATTGTTGTATGGATAGCCATACTGAGAGTTACTGTTATTTGAAAACAAATTATTGTCCGTGACCTTTTCCATCCAAAACATCGGCGTCCAAACTGGCCAATCGTTATTTTTGTAATCAGCGCCGTAGTTATTAAAGTCTAGAAAAGCCTGTGCGTTAAAGCTTAGTACAACCAATCCGACCAATCCTATTTTTTTCATCATATTTTTTACATGTGGTGTTAATGCTATTATAAAGCTGAATTTATGGACCGTGGGTGCTTATAGGCTTTGGGTATAATAGCCTCCATGAGCACAAAACAAATCCTACAAAGCCTTTTAGAGCAACGAATTTTAGTCCTTGATGGTGCCATGGGTACCATGATTCAAAAACACAAACTTGGCGAACAAGATTATCGCGGTGAGCGTTTTAAAGATTGGCCTATTTTGGTACAAGGTAACAACGATTTACTATCCTTAACCCAACCACAAATCATCCAAGATATCCATCACTCATATTTAGAAGTGGGTGCAGATATCGTAGAAACCAACACCTTTAATGCCACAAAAACCTCCATGTCTGATTATCAGATGGAAGAGTTTGCTTATGAGATTAATGTTGAAAGTGCGCGCCTAGCTAGAGCCGCCTGCGATGAATTCTCAACCGATGATAAGCCGCGCTTTGTAGCGGGCGTCATTGGCCCAACTTCACGTACTTGCTCACTCTCACCTGATGTAAACGATCCTGGCTTTAGAAATGTTACCTTTGATGAGTTGGTCGAAGTGTACATGGAGTCTACGCGCGGGCTGATCAAGGGTGGCTCAGACATTATTCTGATTGAAACCATCTTTGACACGCTAAACGCTAAAGCGGCTATTTTTGCCGTACAAGAGGTATTCGAGCAAGACAATATCGAATTACCAATCATGATCTCAGGCACCATTACTGACGCCTCAGGGCGCACGCTTTCTGGGCAAATGACTGAAGCTTTTTATAATTCACTGCGTCACGCTAATCCTATTTCTATTGGCCTTAACTGCGCCTTAGGCCCTGATTTATTACGCCAATATGTGGCTGAAATGTCACGCGTAGCAGATACTTATGTATCCGCTCATCCAAATGCCGGTCTGCCAAATGAATTTGGTGAGTACGATCTCGGTGCTATCACCATGGGTAAGCAAGTGAGCGAATGGGCAGAATCTGGTTTGGTGAATATTTTAGGTGGTTGTTGTGGCTCCACACCTGAGCACATCAAGTGCATTGCTGATGCAATTAAAGATATGCCGCCTCGAAAAATCCCTACCATCAAGCCCGAATGTCGTTTGTCTGGCTTAGAAGCATTCAATATTGCGGATGACGCTTTGTTTGTCAATGTGGGTGAGCGTGCCAATGTCACCGGCTCTGCTAAATTTAAGCGCTTAATTCTTAACGAAGAATACGAAGAAGCTCTGGATATTTGCCGAGCACAAGTGGAAGATGGCGCTCAAGTGGTTGATATTAACATGGATGAAGGTATGCTCGACGGCAAGGCGGCAATGGTTCGTTTTATGAACTTAATCGCCTCAGAGCCTGATATTTCTAAAGTACCACTAATGGTGGATTCTTCTAAATGGGAAATTATTGAAGCTGGCCTTAAGTGCACTCAAGGCAAGGCAATTGTTAACTCCATCTCACTTAAAGAAGGCAAAGAAAACTTTGTTAAATACGCCCATCTTTGTAAGCGCTATGGCGCGGCTATTATTGTTATGGCATTTGACGAAGTTGGCCAAGCAGACACACAAGCACGCAAAATTGAAATCTGTACCAATGCTTACAATATCTTAGTTGATGAAGTAGGGTTTCCTGCTGAAGATATTATTTTCGATCCGAATATTTTTGCCGTGGCAACTGGTATTGAAGAGCACAATAACTACGGCGTTGATTTTATCGAAGCAACGCGAGAGATCACTCAAAACCTACCGTACGCCAAAATATCGGGCGGCGTATCAAATGTGTCATTCTCATTCAGGGGTAACAACCCTGTTCGCGAAGCCATTCACTCAGTATTTTTATACCACGCTGTCAAAGCCGGCATGACTATGGGTATTGTGAATGCTGGGCAGTTAGTGGTTTATGATGACATCGACCCTGAGCTAAAAAAAGCCGTAGAAGATGTAGTGCTTAATAGCGACGAGGCGGCGGGTGAGCGCTTGGTTGATATTGCTGGAAAATTCTCAGGCACAGGTGAAGCTCAAGAAAATAAAAGAGATTTAGAATGGCGCACTTGGCCTGTTGAAAAACGCCTAGAACACTCTCTGGTTAAAGGTATTACTGAATTTATTGATGAAGATACTCAAGAGGCTCTAGACAAATTAGGCCGCCCTATTTTGGTAATTGAAGGTCCACTGATGGACGGCATGAATGTCGTGGGTGATTTGTTTGGCGACGGCAAAATGTTTTTGCCACAAGTAGTTAAATCTGCCCGTGTGATGAAAAAATCGGTGGCTTATCTTGACCCTTTCCTGGAAGCAGAAAAACAAGATTGTGGTGCCAGAACACAGGGAAAAATCCTCATGGCAACGGTTAAGGGCGATGTGCATGATATTGGCAAAAATATTGTGGGTGTGGTACTATCTTGTAACAACTACGAAATTATTGATCTCGGTGTAATGGTGCCTGCTGAAACCATTTTAGAAACCGCTATTAAAGAAAATGTTGATATTATTGGCCTTTCTGGACTCATCACCCCATCGCTGGATGAAATGGTTTTTGTCGCTAAGGAAATGACACGTCAAGGTTATGAACTACCTCTAATGATTGGTGGTGCTACCACCTCCATTGCACATACGGCCGTTAAAATTGAGCCAGAGTACAACAAAGGCGTGTTCTACGTTAAAGACGCCTCTAAAGCGGTTGGAGTGGCTACTTCGCTATTGTCAGACAAACTAAAACCTGACTTGGTGAGCAGCACCAAGGCCGAGTACGAACAAGTTCGTCTTAGACGCGCCAACAAAGGCAAAGGCAAACTCATTAGCCTAGAAGCTGCTAGAGACAACAAGCCCAGCATTCAGTTTGATAGTATCGTCACACCTAATCAACTCGGTGTTCATGTGTTTAAAGATTACGATCTCAATGAAATCTTTAAATTTATTGATTGGGTGCCATTCTTTCGCACTTGGGAGCTCGCCGGTAAATTCCCCGATATTCTCACTGATGAAGTGGTGGGTGAATCAGCATCTGCTTTATTTGAAGATGCTAAAGCCATGTTTAAAAAAGTCATGGATAAAAAGCTCTTACAAGCCAATGCAGTTGTGGGGATTTTCCCAGCAAATAGCGTTAATGAAGACATTGAGCTCAGTGATGAAAATAGCGATACATTCATGACACTTAACCATCTGCGCCAACAACTGGATAAAAAAGGCAACACCCCTAACTTCTGTCTGAGTGATTTTATCGCTCCGAAAGACAGTGGTGTACAAGATTATATCGGTGCTTTTGCAGTAACTACTGGTATTAATATCGATCCACTAGTTGAAGCCTATGAAGCAGATCATGACGATTACAATTCAATCATGATCAAGGCAGTGGCCGATCGCTTTGCCGAGGCTTTTGCAGAAATGATGCACTACAAATTACGCACCGAGATTTGGGGTTATAGCGATGAAGATTTTGATAACGACAAATTAATTGAAGAAAAATACCGCGGTATTCGCCCTGCCCCAGGCTACCCATCGTGCCCTGAGCATAGCGAAAAAGAAAAGTTATGGGATTTACTCGATGTTGAAAAAAACACCGGTATGACGCTCACCAGCTCTTACGCCATGCTACCAACAGCCAGCGTTAGTGGCTGGTACTTTGCTAATCCTGAATCGCGCTATTTTGGCGTTGCGAAAATCAATCAACAACAAGTTGAGGATTATGCTCAGCGCAAAGGCGTTTCCATAGAACAGGCGGAAAGATTACTATCACCTAATTTAGAGTAAAGCCCGTTAGTTCTTTAAAAAAATTTAGGAAATAATGCAAACCGGTTAAATATTGGTCTTGCAATAAGCTTTGCCTGTTATAAAAGTATAAAAAATAGCTGTTTTTAGTGAGTTTTAACTATTTTTTTTAAGATTATATGGCAAAAGCCCATTCTTAAGCCTTGCTTAAGAATGGGCTGATAAAAATTTAAGAAATTTTAATAATGCATGTTTTTATCATTTTGAATGGATACACTCAATAAGTCGCTCAACTTGCCTCGTGCAACAGCCATTACCACTTGTGGCATAAGTCTTATCTCGAACTTTCGTAATGGTATTTGCACCATCAGCAATGGCGTTAATGATATCTATCTTTTTCACCTCATTACAGACACATAGATTTTTCTTTAAATTCTTTTGCAGAATTTCTGGAAGCTTATCTAGAGGGTTTGTAACCGTATTAGGCGTTGATTTCAATGCTTCGAAGTTCTCTAGCAAGCTGATCAAGCGAGGCGTTAATCAGTTTAAACGCCCCTTCTGCACCGTACAGCTTAGCAATTTCAAGTGCTTCATTAATCACCACTTTGTAAGGCACTTCTAAGGAGTTTTGCAACTCGTACGCACCTAAATAAAGCACCGCATGCTCAACCGAGCCTAGCTCGTCAGTTTCTCTAGAAATGGTAGGTGCGATGAGTGCATCAAGCTCAGATCTACTTTTTAAGATATTAATAAATAAATTCGAAAAAAAGGCTTTTGAAATCTTGCCCTCTTTTTGATTTAAAAACTGCTGTTCGATTTTTAGAACTTCACCGCCCGATACCATGTATTGGTATAACGCTTGAACGACGCGCTCACGAGAGCGATGTTTTGGGGTTATGAATGCCATACTTAAAACTCTTGGGAATCTGCTTGTTTCAGCAGATATAGCATTTCAATCATGGCCATGGTGGCCTCTTCGCCTTTGTTGCCTTTATAGCCACCAGCGCGCCCTATGGTTTGATCCATGTTAAGCGTTGTTAATACGCCAAATGTTGTTGGAACTTCGTAATTGTAAGACACTTCAGCTATACCTCTTGAGCATTCATTGCAAACATATACGTCATGTGGGGTTTCACCTTTGATCACAGCACCAAGTGTCACAATACCGTCATATAAATTTTGGCCATTGACTTGTTGAGCTGCTAGGCGTTTAGCCAATAGTGGGATCTCGAACGCGCCTGGTGCATAAAATACATTGACGTTATCAGCATCAATACCGTATTTAGCCAACGTCTCTTGCGCAGCAGAAAGTAGCTTGTCACCAATATCTTGATAGAAGTAGCCCACAATAATGGCTACTTTACTTTCTTTCAAAAAATCGCTATTTGTATTTTTATCAAACTGAAATTTCATCTTATCCCTTTAATGTTTAATTTCTACGTATTCGCTTACTTCTAAGCCAAAGCCTTTGAGGCCGTGAAGCTTTCTAGGTGAACCAAGAATTCTCATTTTCTTAACGCCCAGATCAGACAAAATCTGCGCACCAACACCGTAGGTTTTAATATCGTCACCCATCTCACGAGAGCTGTTGTCAATATTTTGCAAAATTGACTGATCACTTTGCTTTCTAAGCAGTAAGAACACGCCGCTCTGCGCTTTAGAAATATGTTTAAGTGCATCATCTACACCAAAACCTTTGGTACTTTCATGCAAAACATCTCTAAAAGTGTCTTCCATATGCACACGCACGCAAGTGTCTTTGTCGTGGGTAATTTCACCCTTAACCAAAGCCAGATGGGTTTCGTTGTAAATACTATCTAGGAATGAAATCAGTCTGAAAGAGCCATGCTCGGTTTCAAACTCACGCTCATTAATACGCTCAATGGTTTTTTCATTTTCAATACGGTAAGAAATCAAATCTTCGATCGTACCCCATTTAATATTGTGTTTTTCGGCAAAAATTTCTAAATCGTCGCGTCTGGCCATAGAGCCGTCTTCATTTAAAATTTCAACAATAACAGAAGCGGGCTCAAACCCAGATAAGCGCGCAAGATCACAACCTGCTTCGGTATGCCCTGCACGAATCAGCACGCCACCAGGTTGCGCCATTAGAGGGAAAATATGCCCCGGCTGAACAATATCAGCTGCTGTTGCATTAGGTGCGACTGCATCGAGTACAGTTTTGGCTCTATCTGCTGCGGAGATGCCTGTTGTTACCCCTTCTACAGCTTCGATTGAAACTGTGAAGTTGGTACCATTGGCGTCGTTGTTTTGTGCCACCATGAGGGGCAAGTTAAGCTGCTTGCAGCGCTCTTGAGTTAGTGTTAAGCAAATCAAGCCACGGCCATGCGTAGCCATAAAGTTAATATCTTCTTTGGTACAAGTGGCTGCAGGAATAATAAGATCACCTTCATTTTCACGATCTTCATCATCCATCAGGATGATCATTTTTCCTTGTTTATAATCTTCTAAAATTTCTTCAATGGTTGCTTTTATCATGATTCTTTATTATTTAATAATTGCTCTAAATGGCGCGCAATAATATCAACTTCTAAGTTGACTTGATCGCCTATTGTTAACTCGCCCAAGGTTGTAACACTCAAGGTATGCGGGACAATGTTTAAATCAAAGGTGTTGCCAACAATACTATTGACAGTCAAACTCACACCATTGATACACACAGAGCCTTTTCTAGCGATGTATTTTACCAAATTATCAGGCGCGTTAATCTTAAAACGCGTTGATTCACCTTCGCTAATTTGCTCGCTGACTTGGGCAATACCATCCACATGGCCACTGACCAAATGACCATCAATACCTTGATTGAGTCTGAGTGCTTTTTCTAAATTGACCGCTGCGCCTTGCTCAAGCTGGGAGAAGATCGAGCAATCTAGCGTTTCTTGAGAAACATCCGCTTTAAAAAAATCCGAACCGACTTCAACAGCTGTTAAACAAACGCCATTAACAGCGATACTATCGCCAATCGCGATGCTAGAAAAATCAAAATCTGTTGCTGTAAAACTAAAGACAGCACCTTTGTCATAGGCAACTTTAGTTTTAATGCTGCCAAGCGCCTGAATAATGCCAGTAAACATAAATACAATAAACGATATTAAAGGTTGCTAATTTTACGCTAGTTGCTCGTTAATCGCTTTGTTTTCAAAACAATAACAAAAGCTTGCACCTAACAAAACAATCAGCCAAGCTAGGTAAATCCAAAGCATAAGCAACATTAGAGCAGAGAGTGTGCCATAAATGAGCTCATAGATTGGAAAGTATTGAATGTAGAGGAACATGGCATATTTAATTACCTCTAACAAAATAGCGGCAATCACCCCTGCCTTCAAGGCGTTAATATATCTGACTTTTTCCAAAGGGACGGCGTAATACAAGATTGAGAATCCCACACTAGACAAAATAAGCGGGGTAAATATAGATGCATAATTAATCATAGGCAGTTGGCTGAAAATATCTGATGCCACTACGTAAGAGCTTAGAAAAAGCGATGCACCGACAAATATCGGGCCTAAGAATAGTACAAACAAATAAGAAATAAGCCCTTTCATCCAATGACGATGATGCACATCATGCCAAATCAAATTGATGCGCTTGTCTATCTCAAACAACAAAAGCATTACCGCAAAAACTAAAAAACCAGAGCTAACCCCTTTTAAAGATTGAGCCTGATTAATAAACTGCTGAATGTAAGTTTGCGCGACGCTGTGATTTTGTGGCAAAAGCTGAGTAAACAAAAATTGCTCTAATGACTGTTGCAGCTCTACAAAATATGGCGATAGTGAAAAAACACTAAGACCTAAAGCCAGCCCAGGAACCAAGGCGAATAAACTACTAAATGACAGTATAGAAGCCGAATCAAAGCTTTCACGCTTTACAAATCTTCTTAATACTGCTTTAATCATAAGCTTATTTTTGTGACTTTAAGTAATCCTCGTAGTTGCCAGAATAATAATGCATACCATCTTCTTTCAACTCTACAACTTTGGTCGATAATGACGATACAAACTCTCTATCGTGACTGACAAAGATCAGTGTACCCTCATAATTTTCCAACGCAAGGTTAAGTGCCTCAATGGACTCCATGTCTAAGTGGTTAGTTGGCTCGTCCATCACCAATACATTTGGTTGTTGTAGCATTAGCTTACCAAACAACATTCTGCCTTTTTCGCCACCTGAGAGTGATTTAACGCTTTTAATGATGTCGTTTTTACCGAACAACATTTTGCCCAGTACGCCGCGCATATCTTGCATATTTTGCTTTGGCTGTTTAAATTGTGCCATCCAATCAAGCACAGTTATATCTTCTTTAAAATCAGCGTTGTTATCTTGAGCATAATAGCCAATATTGATATTTTCACTCCACTTGATCTTGCCTTTATCAGCTTCAATCTCACCTACTAGCGTACGTAGCAAGGTAGTTTTACCAATACCATTTTGGCCAATGACCGCGACACGCTCACCCACTTCAAACAAAAAGCTAATGTCCTTTAATACATGAAGATCATCAAAGCTTTTCTCTAGTCCTTCAACTTCCAGAACATTTCTATGAAGCTTGTTTTCTTGATTGAAATAAATATAAGGACTAACTCTTGAAGACGGCTTAATGTCATCAAGTTCAATTTTTTCAAGCTGTTTTTGGCGTGATGTTGCTTGCTTAGCTTTAGAGGCGTTTGAAGAAAAGCGTGACACAAAATGCTTTAACTCTTTAATTTTTGCCTCTTTTTTGGCATTATCTGACTGCATTTTTTCCTGAATAGCAGTTGAAGCCATCATAAACTGATCGTAATTACCCGGGAAGGTATTAAGTGCACCGTAGTCCAAATCAGACATATGCGTACACACGCCATTTAAGAAGTGTCTATCGTGCGAGATAATAACCATGGTAGCTTTACGTTCATTTAGTACGTTGACCAGCCAGCTAATTGAGTTAATATCCAAGTTGTTGGTTGGCTCATCCAGTAGTAGAATTTCAGGATCAGAGAATAACGCCTGAGCCAGCAAAATACGCATTTTCCAACCTGGCGCAATCTCACTCATCAACCCATAATGTTGCTCTTCAGGAATATCCAGACCTAATAGTAATTCACTGGCTGATGATTCAGCCATATAGCCGTCCATTTCTGCAAACTCCATTTCAAGATGTGCAACCTTGGTACCGTCCGCTTCACTCATCTCTGGCAGTGCGTAAATGCGATCACGCTCTTTTTTCACTTCCCACAACTTCTCATGGCCCATGATAACCGTATCAACGACACGAAAATCTTCATAGGCAAACTGATCCTGACGCAAAATACCCAGTCTCTCACCCTCACTAATACTTACTGTACCATTTGAAGGCTTTAGCTCACCAGTGAGGATTTTCATGAAGGTTGATTTACCACAACCATTAGCACCAATCAAACCGTAACGATTGCCGCCTTGAAACTTAATAGAGATATTTTCAAATAGGGGTTTTTCACCAAATTGCATGGTGATGTTGGCAGTAGAAATCATGAGTATAGGACTAATTTTGAAAAACAACTATTATCCCATAATAAATTTAAAAAACTAAAGGAAATACGAGGTTGATTAGAGTCATTAAGACGTCTTTCGAGGGTTAAAATAACAAGAAACTCATCCTTATTTATAGACTGACTGAATGTTTGAAAAAACCGGGCAACTGCCTGATAAACCCTTGGCTACCGCTATTCTTATATTGCTACTATTTGGCTGGATATTGTCATTTTCAGCCTCGTTAGGCCACTTTGACAGCTACAGCTATTTCTTTAAGCAAAGTGTTTATATTTTAATCGGTCTGGCGTTAGCCTTTACTTGCTTAAAAATCCCCTTATATTTTTACAAAAAATATGCTAAATGGTTTTTTGTTTTTACCTTGGTTTGCCTGGCATTGGTATTTTTGCCCGAGCCTATTGGCAGAACCGTTAACGGCTCAACCCGCTGGATTAATTTTGTGTTTTTTAAATTTCAACCATCTGAAATGATGAAAATTGCCATGATTTTATATATGGCTGATTTTTTGGTAAGACAAGAAAAGGATGTTAAAAAGCCTTGGATGGGACTGGTAAAAACACTAATCATTATCTCTTCAGCTGATGTTTTGTTGCTATTAGAAACAGACCTTGGTGCGACTGCTATTATTTCATTAACAGCACTTATTATGCTATTTGCCGCAGGCGCCTATCTTAAGCAACTCACTATTGTTGGCACTAGTTTAATCAGTGCAGCTGGCATTGGTCTTTACTTAGATAAGGGTGTACGTTGGGAGCGAATGACTGAATTTTGGCAAATTGATTTATGGGCTAATAATAGTGAAAAAGTTTATCAAACCAAGCAGGCTTTAATCGGCATTGCCAGAGGCGATTGGACGGGTGTTGGACTGGGAAACGGTATTCAAAAATACACCAAACTACCTGAGCCGCATACCGATATGATTTTCTCCATTATTGGGGAAGAAACCGGCATTATTGGCATGTTGTTTGTTATTTTTGTCTTTGGCTTTATTATGCTAAAAGGCTTTAAAATTGCCAAGGGTGCACTCAAACAAAAACGTAAATACAGCTCTTTTGTTGGCTTTGGCATTTGCACCTGGCTATCATTGCAGTTTAGTGTTAATATCGCTATGAATCTTGGCTTGATGCCACCAAAAGGCTTTCCTTTGCCTTTAATTAGTTACGGTGGGTCTAGCATGATTTTTGTACTCATTGCGCTAGGCATTCTACTAAGAATTGATATGGAAAGTCGCTGTGAATACTCCAAACAAAAAAATTATGTTTAAAGAGGTTTTGGTCTAAATATGAATAATCATAAAAAAATCTTAATTATGGCGGGTGGCACTGGCGGACATATTTTTCCCGCTTTAGCGATTGCCAAAGAACTCAAAAAACATCAATGCCAAGTTGAATGGCTAGGCTCCAAAAAAGGTATGGAAAATATCATTGTGCCTAAAAATAAACTACCACTGCATACAGTTAATGCAGTGGGATTACGGGGTAAAAACATCATTAGCCTGATCAAAGCACCCTTTCAACTAGCCCTAGCTACTGCTCAAGTTATCCAAGTATTTATTAAAACCAAGCCTGACATTGCACTAGGTATGGGCGGGTTTGCCTCAGGTATTGGCGGGGTTATTGCTTGGATTTTTAGAGTGCCTTTATTTATTCATGAGCAAAACGCTGTTCCCGGCACCACCAACAAGCTACTTTCCAAACTTGCTACACAAACACTTCAGGCGTTTGACGGTGCATTTGATAGCTCAGTTCAGGCTCTTAGCGTCGGTAATCCAGTGGCTTTTAAAGTGAGTAATTCTCATACTAATAATAAAAAACTAAACTTACTCATTGTTGGCGGTAGTCTGGGCTCTAAACCTATTAATGAGGTGGTCACACAGCTAAATATCCCTATTAACATTTGGCATCAAACTGGGCAATTGCACTTTGATCAAGTCCGGTCTCAATATGGACAAAAATCTGTCAAGGTGGTGGCCTTTATTGATGACATGGCAAAAGCCTATGCTTGGGCAGATGTGGTTCTGTGTCGAGCTGGTGCGATGACCATATCAGAGTTAATGCTTAGCGCCACGCCTAGCATTCTAATCCCTCTACCACACGCGATTGATAATCATCAGCTTTACAATGCAAAAATATTGGCAGATAATGATGCTGGCATACTCATCGAACAAAAGCATTTAACCATCCAGACACTTGAAAAAATCTTGCTCAGTCTGGATAAAGAAAAGCTAGCATCTATGTCCAATCACACTCTCGCCCTTGCTAAGCCAAACGCTGCTAAAGATATTGTTAAATGCCTTCTTAGTGCATAAAAAAAGCCGCATTAAAGCGACTTTAGCTTGAACTCAATTAATCAATTATTTCCATTCAGTACAAGTGATAACTTCGCTAGTATTGCCAAATCGATCTGATTTTTTGTTGGTAACACAGCGCCTTTCAAGCGCCTTAGCCGGCACCTCGACAATGCGATCAACATAGACAATCTTCTCAACAATCACTTCTTTAACGGGGCTGTTGTTATCGCAAATATCATTTTTAATGTTTTCTAATTTCTGCTTGGCCTTAGTATGTTGCTTATCAGACCATACTTTGGCATCACTCGGCAAGTCTGCCAAAATGCCAATACCAGAATCGACCACATTACCCAAACAACTACCTAAATGCTCAAGATTGTCATAACCATCAGCACATTTATTTGACTCTGCCATAGCATTCAAACTGGCCAATGTTGCCAATACTAACGTTGTTAATAATTTATTCATTTTATATTTCCTATTAAAATTACGCATGCTGGTGCATATTAATACCCAGGCCTTTAAATAAGGCCTCATCTTTGCTTTGAGTTACATTTGGTGTGGTTAGTAACTCATCACCATAAAATACCGAATTTGCCCCTGCAAAGAAACAGCTGGCTTGCATAGTTTCACTCATATCAGTTCGACCGGCAGAAAGGCGCACAACTGACTTTGGCATTAAAATTCTAGCAACAGCAATAGAGCGGATAAAGTCAATGTCGCTTGGCTTTTCCATGGTTTCAAATGGTGTGCCTGGTACAGGTACTAGCAAATTAATTGGCACTGAATTTGGATGTTGATCCATATTCGCCAAAGTTTGCAACATAGACGCCCTATCCTCAACCGTTTCACCCAAACCTAAAATGCCACCACTACAAACATTAATGCCCGCTTGTTGAACATGATCAATGGTATCTAAGCGGTCTTGAAATTCACGTGTAGTAATCACATTAGAGTAGTGTTCTTTTGAGGTGTCAATATTATGATTGTAATAATCAAGACCTGCTTCTTTAAGTTTTTTAGCTTGAGGTTCGCTCAACATGCCTAAAGTCACGCAGGACTCCATACCTAAATCCTTCACCTCTTTAATCATGTCAATCACTAAATCGAGCGATTTATCAGTTGGATTACGCCAAGCTGCGCCCATACAAAAACGCTCAGAACCTAAGTCTTTAGCCTTTTTAGCTGCCTCTTTAACTTGCTGAATCTGCATGAGCTTTTCACGTTCTAAACCAGAATCATGCTTAGATGACTGAGAGCAGTACGAGCAATCTTCAGGGCAGGCACCTGTTTTAATATTTAAAAGGGATGAAACCTGCACTTTATTAGGATCAAAATTCTCTCGATGAATACCGTGTGCTTTGAATAATAAGTCGTTAAATGGTAAATCAAATAATTGATTGATTTCTCCCAAGGTCCAGTCGTGTTTTAATTCACTCATAAGTCGATTTTGTAAATAATATTTTGGTTATTTTACCGGTATTTTAAACGTAAAAAAGCCGTACAAAAGTACGGCTTTTATAAAATCGACTTTAAGTGCTACAGACTGTAGTACATATCGAATTCAACCGGGTGAGGTGCTGAACGCATAGCATTTACTTCTTTCATTTTAAGATCAATGAAAGAGTCAATGACATTATCCGTAAACACGCCACCTGATGTCAAGAAATCACGATCAGAGTCAAGTGCATCTAAAGCCTGCTCTAAAGAGTTACAAACCTTAGGAATCTTCGCTTTCTCTTTTCTGGTTAATTCATACAAATCACCATCTTGAGGCTTGCCAGGGTCAATCTTGTTCTTGATACCGTCAAGGCCGGCCATTAACATTGCAGAGAATGCTAAGTATGGGTTGGCTGTGTTGTCTGGAAAACGAACCTCAATACGACGACCCAATGGGTTGCCTACGTAAGGAATACGAATTGCAGCTGAACGGTTCTTAGCTGAATAAGCTAGCATTTCTGGTGCTTCATAGCCTGGAACCAGACGCTTGTAAGAGTTAGTTGATGCATTAGTAAATGCATTTAACGCTTGAGCATGCTTAATAATACCGCCAATGTAATATAGCGCCATTTGACTTAAGTTACCATACTCATCGCCGTCAAATAAGTTCTTACCATCTTTTGCAATTGATTGATGAACATGCATACCATTACCATTATCAATCGCAATTGGCTTAGGCATAAAGGTTGCTGTTTTACCGTACATGTGTGCAACATTATGGATACAGTATTTAAGAATTTGAGTTTCGTCAGCCTTTCTTACGAGCGTGTTAAATTTTGCGCCAATTTCACATTGACCAGCTGTACCCACTTCGTGGTGATGTACTTCAGTTTCAACACCCATCTCTTCAATTACAAGACACATTTCAGATCTAAGATCGTGTAGTGAATCTACTGGAGGAACTGGAAAATAACCACCTTTAACATTTGGACGGTGACCTTTGTTTCCACCTTCTAAATCAGAACCTGACTCCCAATCTGCTTCTTCAGAATGGATTTCGTAGAACGCCTTACCCATGCCGAAGCCTGTATCCCACTTAACGCTATCAAAAACGAAAAATTCATTTTCATTACCAAAGTAAGCCGTATCACCAACACCTGAGTCTTGCATGTACTTTTCGGCGCGCTTAGCAATAGAACGAGGATCTTTTTCATAACCCTGCATATCGCTTGGCTCAACAATATCACAACGTACAATTAACGTTGGCTCTTGTGTAAACGGATCCATGACACATGCTGTTGTGTCTGGCTTTAAAATCATGTCAGATTCGTTAATTTCTTTCCAGCCTGTGATTGAAGAGCCATCAAACATTTGACCTTCTTCAAACTTATCTTCATCAACCGTATGAGCGGGAACACTTACGTGATGCTCTTTACCGTGAGTATCTGTAAAACGAAAATCAACGAACTTAACCTCGTTGTCTTCAATCATCTTCATTACATCTTGTGCAGACATATTTTCTCCTTTAATTTAACTATTTGCATTAACTGACCAACTTTGTCAAGAAGCTTGCGCCGTTACAAGCATAATTTTTATGTATTAAGCTATTATTTTTATAGCAAAAACAGCGAATTATTCTACCCTATTTTCTCAACAATAAGAATAATCTCGTCTGATTTTTCTTGAATTTCCAACACTTTATGGCCATGAACCTTACACCAAGCAGGGATATCATGCAACACACCCGGGTCTGTTGCCAGCATCTCAATGGTATCACCAACTGCTATCTTGTCAATCATTTCCCCTAGGCGAATCACTGGCATCGGGCATAGCAATCTTTTTACATCGATATTAGTTTGCATTAACCCAGTCCTGTGGTTTTAAAAACTTCTCATAAAGCTGCGCTTCTGGTGTATTTGGCTCAGGTTCATACTGATACTCCCAGCGCACCAAAGGTGGCAGCGACATCAAAATTGACTCTGTGCGTCCACCGGTTTGCAAGCCAAACAAAGTGCCTCGATCATAAACCAAATTAAACTCAACGTAGCGCCCGCGGCGGTATAGTTGAAACTGACGTTCATGGTCACCAAATGGTGTATCTTGTCGCTTTTCTACAATCGGCCTATAAGCTTTAATATAGCTATCACCGACACTGCGCATAAAAGCAAAACACTCATCGAAACCACCCTCGTTCAGATCATCAAAAAATAATCCGCCAATACCGCGCTGCTCATCACGATGCTTCATATAGAAGTAATCGTCACACCATTTTTTGTATTTTGGATATACATCTTCACCAAAAGGATCGCAAGCTTCTTTAGCGGTTTGATGCCAAAAAATTGCATCTTCATCAAAGCCGTAATACGGGGTTAAATCAAAGCCACCGCCAAACCACCAAATCGGCTCCTCACCTTCTTTTTCAGCAATAAAAAAACGCACATTCGCATGTGAAGTAGGTACATAAGGATTGTTTGGATGAATAACCAACGACACACCCAGCGCACTAAAACTTCGCCCTGCTAGCTCTGGACGCATTGCTGTGGCAGAAGCCGGCATATTATCACCATGCACAATTGAAAAGTTAACTCCAGCCTGCTCAAACACTTTGCCCGCTGTTAATACTCGGGTTAAGCCGTTACCGTTACCGTTAGGTTTTTTCCATTCATCTTTAATGAATGTTGCTTGTGTATCTACTTGCTCCAACTGCGTGCAAATATCTTCTTGCAAGGCTAGTAAATATTTTTGAATTTGATCAATCATCTAAGCTTCTCTCCCGTGTGTAAATTAACAATGGCTGACGGATTAATATCTGTCTCAACTGGCGCAATTATATAGTCTAATTGATCTTTAAAATAAACCCGTAACTTCGAGACACTTTTGGCCGTTTTCTGGCCTGAAATGTTTGCACTGGTGCTGACCAATGCACTACGAGTCATCGTGCATAAATCTTTAATAAGTTGGTTATTGGTCAATCTAATGGCTACCGTGTCATGACCGCCTAATAATAAACTCGATGCATTTCTACTAGCCTTAACAATATAAGTAGTCGGCGTATTAGTGAGTTTAATTTGCTTCAACAGCTCAACATCTTTAACATAAGTTTCAACATACTTAATATCACTCGTTAGTAAAATCAATCCCTTGCTGGTTGAGCGTTGCTTTAATTCAATAAGTCGAATTAAAGCATGATCAAATGGCAAACAACTAAGCCCTTGAATGGTATCGGTTGGCAGACTAACCACACCGCCACTATTTAAAATATTAACGGCTAATCTAGTTTTAATGCTCATGTTTTTTTCGCTCGTGGATGACATTGATCATAAACTTTTGAAAGCTCTAAAAAATCAAGATGAGTATACACTTGAGTAGACTTAATACTCGCATGACCCAAAAACTCTTGAGTCGAACGTAAATCATGACTGGATTGCAAAAAATGCGTGGCCGCTGCATGACGCAACATATGCGGATAAACATTAACTTTAATGCCTGCTGACAAGGCGCGTTTTTTAATCATATTTTGAATTGATCTCACCCCAATCCTGTCACCATTTTTATTAATAAAAAGCGCACTGGCTTGGTGCGCCTCTAAATACTTAATAAGAGCCTTTTGTGCAGAGCCCCCTAATGGCGTGTGTCGAATCTTACTACCCTTACCAACAACCTTCAAAAAACCTTCAGATAAGTCCACATCACTCACATCCAAACCTACCAGTTCAGCCACGCGCAAACCACAAGAATAAAGCACTTCAATTATGGCCACATCACGATACTCAAATCGGGAGGTACCGCTTGCTTTTAACAGTTGCAGTAATTGCTCATAATTTAATACGCTGGGTAAATTTTGCACAATTTTTGGCGTACGCAATTGAATAGCGCAGTTGCTCTCAAGCTGGCCCTGATTAACCAAATACGTCAACAACCCCTTGATAGAGGATAGATAGCGACGAATACTTCTAGCAGAGATATTTTTATGGCGCAATTGCATAATAAATGTATTAAGTAATTGCTCATTAAGCGCCGACCAAGTGTTGATATTTTGAGTTTTTAAAAAATTAAGCAATTGATTTAAATCACGCTCATACGCCTGTTGCGTATTAAGCGCGTAATGTCGCTCAACTTTTAAATACAAAATAAAATCAATTATTTGCTTTTTCACTTGATTTTTCTCAGCTTGACCATATCAATACATTTTACGCATAATAAAAGGCACTGGTAAATGACTACTAAACAGACGCATTCGTTCCAAACAGAGGTTTCTCAACTCCTACATCTTATGATTCATTCTTTGTATTCCAACAAAGAGATCTTCCTGAGAGAGCTGGTATCAAACGCTTCAGACGCTGTTGATAAGCTTAAATTTGAATCCTTATCAAACGACACCCTAGTGGAAGGCAAAGAAAGCTTGCAAGTACATATTGATGTCGATAAAGAAGCTGGCACAATCACGATTACCGATAACGGTATTGGCATGACGCAGACTGAAGTAATGGAAAATATTGGTACTATTGCTAATTCTGGTACCAAAAAATTTCTGCAAAGTCTGGACAAAAAACAAGCCGAAGATTCAAACCTAATCGGCCAATTTGGCGTAGGTTTTTATGCTTCATTCATCGTTGCTGATGAAGTGGTCTTAACCACTAGAAAAGCTGGCGATGATAAAGCGAACGGCACCATCTGGACGTCTAAAGGCGAAGGTGAGTATTCTCTAGAAACGACTACTGTAGAAGATTTTGGTACAAAAATCACCCTACACATTAAAGACGACGAAAAAGAATTCCTAGATGATTATCGCCTACGCGGCATTATCTCTAAATACTCGGATCATATCACTGTGCCAATTATGATGATCAAGCCAGCAGCAGAAGATTCTGATGAGGCTATTGAGTATGAAATGATCAACAAGGCCAATGCCTTTTGGATGCAAGACAAAAAAGAGCTAAAACAAGAAGATTATGATGAATTTTACAAATCTCTTACTTATGATTTTGAAGCGCCACTTGCACAACTACACAACCGTGTTGAAGGCAAACTAGATTACACATCGCTATTATTTATCCCTGGCAAGGCGCCATTTGACATGTGGGAGCCAAAGCGTAAAGGCGGTATTAAGCTCTACGCTAAACGTGTATTCATCATGGAAGACAACGAAGAGCTAATGCCAATGTACTTGCGCTTTGTTAAAGGTGTAATCGATACGGCTGATTTATCTTTAAACGTTTCTCGTGAGATTCTACAAGGTAACAAAGTAGTGGACACCATTCGTAAAGCTTCGGTTAGCAGAATTCTTAAAGAGTTGGAAAAAATGGCTAAAAACAAGCCAGAGAAATACGCCACTTTCTGGAAAGAATTTGGCATGGTCATGAAAGAAGGTGTGGTGGAAGACGCTTCCAATAAAGATAAAATCGCCGCGCTACTACGTTTTTCTACTACTAAGTCAGACGGTGAAACCCAAAGCATATCTTTAGCTGAGTATATCGAGCGTATGAATGATGACCAAAAAGACATCTACTACGTGACTGCAGAGACTTTTGCAGCGGCTAAAGGCTCGCCACATTTAGAAATTTTCAAACAAAAAGACATTGAAGTGCTACTTCTATCTGATCGTGTGGATGAGTGGATGGTTAACAACTTCACCGAGTTTGAAGGTAAAAATCTTAAATCAATCGCCAAAGGTGATTTAGAAGATCTCGACTCTAAGGAAGAGAAAAAGGAAAAAGAAAAAACCGCCAAAGGCTTTAAAAAGACGCTAGAAGAAATGCAGAAAATTCTTGAAAACCAAGTGAAAGAAGTTAAAATTTCTAATCGCCTGAGTGAGTCTCCTTCTTGTTTAGTCGCTGATGAAAACGAGATGGGTGGCAACATGGAAAGAATTATGGCCTCACTTGGTCAAGACGTGCCAGAGACCAAGCCAATTCTAGAAATCAACCCAACTCACCCTTTGGTTGAAAAACTTAAAACCAAGGTTGATGAAAATTTAGTCAATGTTTTATTTGATCAAGCGGTTTTATCAGAAGGTGGACAACTTAAAGATCCAGCTGAATTCGTAAAGCGCATGAATAAGCTCATTAACTAAACGCTATATCATCAAACAATAAAAAGCCCGCTAACTGCGGGTTTTTTATTGTTATTTTGAAAATTTGGCAAATTTTTGACGGATAAAACTAAAGAGATAATAATTCACATAAATTCAACGAATTACTGGCTTAAACACGGGTTTTATCAGTAAATTTAGCCATTTTTGTCAATTAAACGGTTGAAATGAGCCTTGGCTATATCTTTTAGACGAAAAAAATCGCACAAAATGTGCGATTCGCATAATTTCCAAAATTTTTAATCTTTTTTAAAGGGTTTGATATTTCTGAGAATTCCTCTAAAAATTGCCACCTCTTCTTTTTCAGGCTCTGCACGCCCAAAAAAGCGACGCATTCGGCGCATTAAAAGCGCTTTAGGGCGCTTTTCTTCGAAATAGTCAATATGCTCAAGCACTTGAGCAAGGTGTGCGTAAAAACCTTCTAGTTCAATATTGTTGGCAATTTCATTGGTGCTTTTTTCAAATTCTGTGGTAGTGCTATAAACGTAGTGTTGATAAGCAAATACTTGAATAGCTGAGGCAACATTAAGTGAGAAATAATTTGGATTGCCGGGAATGGTCATCAAAATTTGACACAAATCTAGCTCTTCATTGCTTAGACCAGAGTTTTCCGTGCCAAACACCACTGCCACCTCTTGACCTTCAACAGCCGTAGTTTTTTGAATTTCGCCGCAAGCACCCACCACATCCATTTGCTTCCACTTAACATTGCGCTGGCGTGCACTGGCGCCTATGACTAAATGCACGCCTGCTAAAGCCTCTTCGAGCGTGTCACAAACAACAGCGTTAGTTAAGATATCATCTGCCCCGCTCGCTCTAGCAGTTGCGACAGCCGATGGATGAGTCTTTGGACTAACCAGATACAGCGTGGAAAGATTCATGTTTTTCATCGCCCGTGCCGCTGCACCAATATTACCCGGTTCAGTGGTATTAACCATAACCACACGAACCTTATCAAAGGTATAATTCATCTCTTTTTCCATTGGTCTATTAATTATGCATCCTACGCTTAATATTGCCGTTAAAGCCGCTCGCAAAGCCGGTGACATCATTCTCAGATATCATAATCAGATTGATCTACTAACGATTGAAAATAAAGCAGCCAATGACTTCGTTTCTGAAGTGGATAAAGCTGCTGAAGACGCTATTATAGACGAGTTGAAATATGCCTTTCCAGATCATTCAATCTTAGGGGAAGAAAACGGTGAAATCATCGGCAAAGACAAACGCCTTGTTTGGATCTTGGATCCGCTAGATGGCACCACTAATTATCTACACGGCTTTCCACAATATTCGGTTTCTATTGCTTTGTATGAAAACGATGAAGCTACTCACGCAGTAGTTTACGATCCGTTTAAAGAAGAGCTATTTACCGCCTCTAAAGGAGATGGTGCTTATTTAAATGAGCAAAGAATTCGTGTTACTAGCACAAACGGCTTTGAAGACACTTTAATTGGCACCGGCTTTCCCTTTAAAGCACCTCAACATCTAGACGCCTACCTTGATATGTTTAAGGCGGTTCATCCAAAGGTAGCCGGCATTCGTCGTGCAGGTTCTGCCGCACTTGATTTGGCTTATTTGGCTGCGGGACGCATGGATGGTTTTTGGGAAATTGAGCTTAATATTTGGGATATCGCTGCCGGCGCACTTTTAGTAAAAGAAGCGGGCGGTTATATTGGTGATTTTTCAGGTCGTGACAAATACCTAGAAACGGGCAACGTGGTTGCGGGCAATGAAAAAGTTTTTAAAGCGCTTTTAAAAACCATCCATCCACACCTTACAGACGACTTACAGCGCTAATTTTCTAGCGTTAACTGCTCGCCATTTAACGCTTTAGTAGTATCACTCATTAAATACACAATCGCTGGAGAGATGCTTTCTGGCAGTGGATTGTTGTCTGAATTCTCCGCTGGGTAAGCTGTTCTACGCATCTCAGTACGCATACGCTTTGGATCAAGCGAATTAACTCTAATATTGGTTTTTTCAAGCTCTTCTGCTAGTGTTTTACTCAAACCTTCAATGGCAAATTTACTCACCCCGTAAGCACCCCAATAAGCTTTGGCTGTACGCCCAACTGAGGAAGATAAAAACAGAATGCGTGCATCCTTAGATTTACTCAGCGCCGGGATTAAAAATTGCGTGAGCATAAAAGGTGCGTTGACGTTAATTTGCATGGTCGAATACCAAAGCTTTAAATCATATTGCTCAATCGGCATCATTGTGCCGATAATACCAGCGTTGTGAATTAGACCGTCAAGCTGACCAAAATTATCCAAAATATCTCTTTGCAATTGCTCGTAGTGTTCAGGTGTTGCTCCTTCCAAATCTAATGGATACAAAATAGGCTCTGCAAAGCCAGCATCCACCACTTCGTCGTAGGCAGTTTCCAGTGAGCCAAGATCACGCCCAAGCATAATAACGGTTGCGCCCGCTTTGGCTAGATCTAGTGTCATCGCCTTACCAAAACCGCGATTAGCACCCGTCACCAAGATAATCTTATCTTTTAGTTCGCCCGTGGCGATTGAATAGTTTGTTGAAATTTTCATTAACCCAACTCCTTTTTACTTTGCACGCCCAACTCTTTGAGTTTTTCAGCGCGACTAATTAAATTACCCCTGCCATCAGAGAGCTTTCCGCGCGCTTCTTTGTAGCTCTTTTGCGCTTTTTCTAGGCTTTTTTCAATATCATCCATGGACTTCATGAAACCAAACAATTTATCGTACATGGCGCCAGCTTGACGCGCAATTTCTTCAGAATTTTGATTTTGACGTTCAGTCTGCCAGATATGATGCACCGTTTTAAGACTCATCATCAATGTGGACGGTGAAACCAAAACAATATTCTTTTTAAGCGCTATGGTAAATAAATCAGGCTTTTGATCAAGTGCCACCAACAAGGCTGACTCAATCGGAATAAACACAAAAATAAAATCGAGTGTTAGCACGCCTTCAAGATTTTCATACTCTTTAATACTAATGCCGTTAATATGCGCCTCAACCGAGCCCACATGTGCCTTAAGTAATGCGCTATTAGTTTGATCAGCAATGTAGTCTTTGTAAGCTTTAAGAGATACTTTGGAGTCAATAATAATGTCTTTTTCATCTGGTAAATGCAAAACCACATCTGGCTTAAAAGCCTCACCCTGCTCATTTTTTAGCTGTTTTTGGGTGTCAAATTCATGACCTTCTCTAAGACCTGAGCTGGACAAAATCGAGCTTAGAATCATCTCACCCCAATCGCCTTGTTGTTTGTTATCGTAAGTCAGGGCATTGGTTAGGTTTTGGGTGGTTTCTTGCGCCTCTATACTGGTCTTTTTAAGATTGTCAATTTGCGCAGAAAGTGTCGCGCGCTCTTTAATTTGTTCAGTAGTAATCACCTCAATTTTGTCACGAAATTCTTTAAGTTGAGCCTGTAAAGGAGTGAGTAATTCAGAGTTTTTAATACTTAAATCGTTGCGGTCTTTTTCTAAAATACTACTGGCCACTTCCTTAAAATCTTTACTCATTTGCTCTCTGGCAATATTAATCATGTCGATCTGATTTTCGTAAGATTTAATCTTTTCATCCAGACTCACCTCTAAGTGAATTTTTTCTTTACTCAGTGTCTGTAAGCGCTTATCCAAATAAATATAAACACCAATTGCACCTACCAACAAACCCAATATTAAACTCACCATATCCATTAAATTAACTCCAATAATTCTTGCGGTTGATTGATTTTATAATCATAATTCCAATCATGCTTAACTTGGCCATAACCATAGGTTACTGCCACAGTTTTAATGCCAGCATTACTGCCTGCTAGCATGTCGTTTTTATCATCTCCAACAAACAAACAACGCTTTGGTTCAATCGCCAATTGTGCACAAGCGTACAACAATGGTGCAGGATGTGGCTTATTAAACTCCAAAGTATCGCCACACACCACCACACCCGGCTGAATGTTTAATTTTTGCAGTAATAAGTGCGTTAAATTTTCAGGCTTATTGGTGACAATCCCCCAGTTTATACGCTGCTTCACTAGGTTTTTTATCAATGCGCTAATACCGTCAAAAGGCGCTGAATTTAAGTCGATATTTTTTGTGTAAATCTCAAGTAAACGTTGATGCCAATTGGAAAAATTTGGATGATTCTCATCACAATCAAACCCATGTTTAATGAGTGCCTTACCACCAAAAGCCACCAAAGGCTTGATTTGCTCATAAGATTTAGCCTCAAGCCCGCTCTCTTTAAGTAGGGCATTTAGCGCATAAGCCAAGTCTGGCGCCGTATCAATTAGTGTGCCGTCTAAATCAAAAAGAATGGTATCAATATTCATATAAAACCGTTAAAATTTAACTCTACAAATTATAACGTTTACACTCGCCATTCCTCATGCTGTTTTTAAGATCATTACTGTATTTTTTAGGCTCAACACTAGTACTTAGCTTTTTGGTTACTTTATCTCTAGCTCTGTTCTTTCTACCGGTGAAATATCGTTATGCAATTTTGTCAAAATGGGCGTTATTTTGTCTGTGGTGGCTCAAAATAACACTAAATATCAAACTCAAGGTTATTGGCAAAGAAAATATTCCAAATACACCGAGTGTAATCGTTTCAAACCATCAGTCAACTTGGGAGACACTAGCCTTACAAACTGTTTTTCCTCATCAAACTTGGGTACTCAAACAAGAATTGCAATGGATTCCAATTTTTGGCTGGGGTTTAGCCCTATTAAAGCCAATTATTATCAACCGTGGAGAAAAGCTAAAAGCCATTAAAAAAGTTATAAAGCAAGGCTCTGCTCGAATTAAAGAAGGGATTTTTGTGGTGGTATTTCCTGAAGGCACGCGCCAACCTTATACGCAATTGGGAGAGTATCAAAATGGCGGTGTTGCCATTGCCAAAAAAACCGATTGTAACATTGTGCCGGTTTATCACAATGCAGGCAAACTTTGGCCAAAAGGCAGTTTCGTTAAGCAGCCTGGCACCATCACACTTGTTATCGGAAAACCTATTCAATCAACTGGAAAAAGTGCCTCAGTGCTTACTAAAGAAGTGCGAGACTGGACGCTTGCCATGCAAAAATCTTACTAAAACTTATGAATAAGGCAGTAGGCGATCTAGTAAATTATTGTAGCTAAGTTTATTTTTATACAAATCAATTAGAAGAGTGATTTTTTCTAGCTGTAATTCTTGATAATCCTCCTGCTCAATAATGGCAAACCTTACATCGCCCCGCCCTGCAAAATAAAGCTGTAATTCATTGTCAATATTGTTTTGTTTGATTTGTTGTTGAGTGAGCCTAAGTTGGATCAGTCCTTGTTTAATATCGACACTGAGCTTACCAATAGCAGACATAATATCTTTTAATTTATTTTCATACTTAAGTTCAATTTGCCGACGTTTAAATCGGTATTTATCTAAATACACCTGATTAGAAATATTGCCACTTAATGGGTAAGAAAACTCCAATTTTGTTTCAACCGTGTTTTCTCTAGATTTGGAATAACTACTGTAGTTGCCTTTATTACTATCTATAGAGGCGCTAATCGTAAAGTCAAAATCGGCCAATTGTGAATTTTTATACGCGTCAATATAGCGATTATTCTTTTGCAACTCTAGATCAATCCGCTGTAAATCTCGAACATGTGCCTGACAATAGGGCTTAATATTATCAATTAAATCGACATAAAATTGAGTTGGCAAGGTTGGCACATCTTTAGAAAAATCAACCGTTTGAATGGCCGCAGACAACAAGCCTGTTTGCGCTTTTAATTTAGACTTTAAGCTCAACAATAAGCGCTTCTTCTTATCAATAAATCTGGCTAAAACTTGAACGTCTTCAACCTGATTTTTTGCAATTTTTTGGTGTATTTTTTGCAACTTTATAATCACCTTTTCAAGCGTATCAATTTGCCATTTAAATCCCACCCAATCAATAAATTCAAAGACTTTATCTTCAATAAAATCCTCTTGTGTTTCTGCCAATATTAACTTTTCATCTTCATAATCTAATACAGATAAATCATAAGTTTTTTGATCAATTACACCAGCTTTATTTTTAAGCAGTGGCACTGTCCAGCTAATACTAGTGTCATTTAAATATTCCGTTGTATTTTTATCTTTCTGATAGCCATTTTTATCATGCATTTGCTCACCTTTAATTGGCAAAGACCGATCAAAAGAAAGATTTAATTCAGAGCCATTTGAAAAAAATTTCTTAGATAAATCAGAGGATATTTTTCTCACATTTTGATGTGTATCGCGTGAATAATCTGTACTAGAAGTGTAATCATATTTTTGCTTATCTTTATGGATATGTCCAATCTCTGCACCAACATCCCACGACCAATTTCCATAATTAGCCCAATCCCCTTCCATCTCTAGTTTTTTAATCTTAACATTGATCAACTCTTTTTCAAAAAAATCATGGCTAGCTAATAGCTGCTCTATAAAGGTTTTTTGCGTATAAGCAACAGCTGAAGAGCTTAAAAATAAGGTAAATATTAGCAATAACCGCATCATTTTGAACTATTTAAATTGGCTAATTATAAGCAAGATTAATTTCATATAAAAATTCATTTAGCAAACTATTTTTGGTAAAATTGTTTAGTTATTTTTTTGATAATAAAAGATGCAGGGAATACCGGCTAATATAAAACTTTTAAGCTTTGCTAAAAAAGGATTGATTTTTTCACAGACTTATACCGTGAAAGACTTTCCAAGAATTAAAAACATTGTTTCTAATGTTGATGATCAGGTTAGCGTTAAGTTAAATTTTTATATTGAGAACGGCAAAATTCCTTGTATTGAAGGTAGTGTGGAATTAGAAGTAGCGCTTGATTGTCAGCGTTGCTTAAAAGAAGTTAAGCTTCAGCTAAATCCCGCCTTTAAATTAGCTTTTATTATTCATGAAAATCAGGCTGAAGATTTAGATCCAAGTTTTGAGACAATTTTGAACTCAGATGAAGAATTTTCAGCAATAGAATTTATAACGGATGAGGTGCTAATATCCATTCCAATGATACCGATGCATTCACATGAATGCCAATCGTACAAGGATAAAAGCCCAGTAATAGAGCAAAAGCGTAAAAACCCTTTTGCAGTTTTAGAACAATTAAAAAACTCAACCAAGGAGTAAAAAGATGGCTGTACAAAAAAGTAGAAAAACCCCTTCAAAAAGAGGTATGCGTCGTTCACACAATGCATTAACAAGCCCTGCATTATCAGAAGATCAAGAGACAGGTGAAACTCACCTACGTCACCACATCACTGCAGATGGCTACTACCGTGGCAAAAAGGTAATCAACACAACAGACGTTCAAGAAGTAGAAGCTTAATAATCCCATGATTATCAAGGTATCGATTGATGCCTCAGGGGGAGATCATGGCATTCCTGTCACTATTGAGGCAGGTATTAAAGCTCTGAGTGCGTTTCAAGATCTGCAATTAACTTTTGTGGGTGATCAATCAACGATTGAAGCTGAAATAAACAAACATTCTCCTGACAAAGCCACTGCCTCTAGAATTCACGTTGTGAATGCTACAGAAGTTGTGCTAATGAACGAATCTCCTGCTATTGCCCTGCGCAAGAAGAAAGACTCTTCCATGCGTGTTGCTATTAATTTGGTTAAATCCAATACTGTAGATGCTTGTGTAAGCGCTGGTAATACCGGTGCACTGATGGCAATCTCTCGTTTTGTTCTCAAAACCATTAAAGGTATAGATAGGCCTGCCATTATGGGGCGTATGCCTACCATGACTGGCCACACTCATATGCTAGACTTAGGCGCTAATGTTGATTCTAGCCCTCAAGCCTTACTCGAATTTGCCACTATGGGTTCGATTGCTGTTGAGCAAACCGAAGGTATTTCTAAGCCAACTGTTGGTCTTTTAAATATTGGCGAAGAGGAGATGAAAGGCAATGACAAAATTAAAAAAACCTCCGAGTTACTTAAAGCCTCAAATCTAAACTACCAGGGCTTTGTTGAAGGCGATGATATTTATAAAGGCACAGTTGATTTAGTTGTGTGTGATGGCTTTGAAGGCAACATTGCCCTTAAAGCCAGCGAAGGCGTTGCTAGCATGATGAGCCACTATTTAAAGCGTGCCTTTACGCGCAACTGGTTGACTAAAATTGTTGCTCTAATTGCCACACCCGTACTCAAAGATTTTAAATCAAGCTTAGATCCTGGCAAGTACAATGGCGCTAGCTTATTAGGCTTACGCGGTATTGTCGTTAAAAGCCATGGTGGCGCTGATAGTGATTCATTCTTTATGGCAATTTGTGAAGCCTATGCTGAAGTCAATGCTAAAATTATTAACAAAATCTCCTCTCAAGTTTCAATAGAATTGGAAAAAAATGAATAAATTTGCTCGAATTATCGGTACAGGAAGCTACCTACCACCAAACGTCGTTACTAATGACGACCTCTCTAAAACCATCGATACCACTGATGAATGGATTACGACGCGCACTGGCATTAAACAACGACATGTTGTTTCCAATGAAAGCACCTGTGACTTAGCCGAGAAGGCTTCAGTAAAAGCACTTGAAATGGCAGGTATTGACGTCTCTGAATTGGATTTAATTATCCTTGCAACCACCACGCCGGATAAGATTTTTCCAGCAACTGCCACCATGCTACAAAAAGCCATTGGCGCTTCTTGCCCTGCTTTTGACTTGCAATCTGTTTGTGCTGGCTTTATCTTTGCTCTAACTACCGCCGAACAATATATCAAAACAGGTGCTGCTAAGAATGTTTTAGTGGTTGGCAGTGAAACCATGTCAAGAATTGTAGATTGGAATGATCGCTCAACAGCGATTCTTTTTGGCGATGGCGCTGGCGCTGTTGTGCTTAGTGGCAGCGAAGAAACTGGCATTCTACATTCCAAACTATTTAGTGATGGCACCTACCTATCTTCTTTACAAGTCAATAACAATTTTATCAATGAAACTGGTTTTATTGAAATGGCTGGCAATGAGGTATTTAAAATTGCTGTCAATCGTCTGTCTGAGCTCGCTGAAAAAACTTTAAATGAAGTAGGCATGAGTTCAGAAGAGCTTGATTGGATGGTGCCACATCAAGCTAATATTCGCATTATCTCAAGTGTTGCGAAACGCATTAAAACACCAATGGACAAGGTGATTGTTACTTTGGAAAATCACGGCAACACTTCTGCCGCTTCTATTCCATTGGCACTTGATACGGCAGTAAGAGATGGACGAATCAAAAAAGGTGACAACCTACTGATGGAAGGTATTGGTGGCGGGTTTAGCTGGGGTAGTGTTTTAGTACAATTTTAAAATGTTCTAGTTTTCAATTTCTGTGTCAATAATTGCAATAATTGCGCATCCACACTCAGCTCATTTAAACACTCAATTGCTTGCAAATAAAGCGCTTGATAAGCTTCTTTAGAGGCTTGTAATCCAATAATAGCAGGATAAGTTGGTTTATTCTTTTCACTATCTGAGTGTTGCTGCTTACCCAGCACTCCAACGGGCGCCTCCACATCTAACACATCATCTTGTATTTGATAAGCTAGACCAATAGCCTGAGAAAATATTTTTAAAGTATGTCGATCTTGCTCGCTACATTGAGCAACAACTGCGCCTAAATCAACTGCACAACTAAGCAGAGCGCCTGTTTTCTTACGATGCATACTTTCAAGTAAGCCAATATCAACCGTACTATCAACAATGGACAGATCAATAGCTTGCCCTTCAGCCATCTCGAAAGCAGCGTGCGTTAGAGTTGATAATAGGTCAATCTTTATCTGGCTACCAAGCAAAGGATCATTAACCAGTACCTCAAAAGCCAAAGCTTGAAGCCCATCCCCCGCTAAAATGGCCTGAGCTTCATCAAAGCGCTTATGACACGAAGGTTGATTGTGACGAATATCATCATCATCCATAGCTGGAAGATCATCATGAATGAGTGAATATGCATGGATAAACTCCACTGCACAACTACTAGAATCTACCTGCTCTAAATTACTGCCAAACATATCCGCCACACAATAAGCCAGTATTGGCCTAAAACGCTTCCCCCCTGCTAATACGCTATAACGCATCGCCTCGGTTAGCGAACCTTGGGTGGTTAAATAGTAATCGAGTTTGGTGTTAACTCTAGCAACATATTGATCAAACTGCATACAAATTAGCTATGAATCATTCAGAGGTGTTTCACTTGTAAAGCCATCTTGTTCGGTAAGTTTTGAGATTTTTTGGCTAGCCTTGTCAAGCGCCGATTGGCAAGATTTTGTCAGTTCAACGCCTTTAGAAAAATAAGCCAATGAGTCTTCTAAACTCAAATCACCCGATTCCATTGTTTTCACAATTTCTTCTAAATCTACCAAACCTTTATTAAAATCAAATTTTTTAGTCATAATTTATCGCTTGCCTCCGCCACCTGCTTTAGAGAGTATTTTATCCATAATTCGACTGGGCAATAGCCTTTTCAGTACTGCAAATAATTTAGTCGGAAAGGTAACTCGATAGTGAATTTTGGCCTTAGGCGCTTCTAGTGCGTGCAAAGTACACTTTAAAATAGATTCGGGTGCCAATGTATAAGCGGCCAACTCGGCTGATTTTAAGCGTTGAATCATGCCTTGATAATTTTCTTTATAATCACTTTTATTCATATCAACATGCTCTTTAAAAGCTAAATAAGCATTGGCTCTAAATTGTGACTCAATGGGGCCGGGCTGAATGAGTGACAACTGCACTTGTGTGTTAATAAGCTCAAGTCTTAATGTATCAACCAATCCTTCAATGGCAAATTTTGAGGCATTATAAGGTCCTCGAAAAGGCATGGCAATAAAACCTAATACCGAGCTTAAGTAAATAATTCTACCTGTATTATTTTTCTTCATACTTGGTAAAACCAAGTTGGTTAACTCATGCCAGCCAAAGACATTAGCCTGAAATTGAGTCTCAAGCGCCTCTCTAGAAATATCCTCTAAAGCCCCAACTTGCCCATAAGCACCATTATGAATTAATCCGTATAAAGCATCTGTCTGCGAAAAAATCTCACGCATAGCGAGCTGAATAGAAGCCGATGAAGCAAGATCTAACTGATACGATTCAAAGCCTAAGTGAGTGAGATTTTCAACGTCTTGAGGTTTTCTGGCTGTTGCAAAAACACGATATCCTGCTTGTTTTAAGCCTTGAGCAAGACATAGTCCAATTCCACTAGAGCAGCCTGTGATTAAGACTGCACGCATTATTTCTGTGCTTTAGTCCAGAAATCAGCGACGGATTTAAGCTCAGGGTTAATGCTTTGAGAGCGTAGCACCAGAAAATCATACGCCATACGAAAACCTTTACTTGCGAGAATATCTTCCACTTTTTTAGGCTGCATTTTTTCTAATCGATTTTGCATCATCCATGTATCTTTGATACGCGCTGTCAGCCATCTTGGCAAGGATACTTGTTTAATTTGGTTAATAATCACTTCTTCAGAAGCTTGACTCATGGCCAAATAAGTGCTTTTTTGCTTTTGCTTAATCAGCTGAAAGCGCTCATTTTGTGCCTGCCATAAAAATACAGCAAACAAAAAAGCAGGGGTTACCGGCTTGTTTCTTTTAATTCTGTTGGAGGTATTATTTAGTGCAATTTTAATAAACTCATTTTTACGTGTTTGTTTAAATAAATGCTTTAATAAGTCATATCTCTCTAAACGCTCAAACACTTGAAAGCCGTATTCATTATGGAATAATTTAATACACTCTTCATACAGTCGAGCTGGTGAAATATTACTTAGTAATGAGGCCTGCTGATGAATGGCTTGTTTAATTTCATCACTTAGTTGAAAATCAAGCTTTGTTTGAAATCTAACCGCTCTGATCATACGCACTGGATCTTCCTCAAAACGCACCAGCGGCTCTCCAATGATGTGAATGGTTTGATCATTGATATCTTGCAAGCCGCCAATGTAATCAATCACTTCTTTAGTATTAATATCGTAATACAGCGCATTCACTCGAAAATCACGACGAACTACATCTTCCTCAACCTTACCGTAGCAATTGTCACGCACAATAACACCACTTTTAGCGGTCTTTACTTGGCCCGATCTAAAGGTTGCCACTTCCAAAAATTTTCTTGCTGAGAACATAACATGCACTAAGCGAAAGCGTCTACCAATTAAGCGAGAGCGCTTAAATAACTTGTGTACTTGTTCTGGCTTGGCGTTAGTAGCAATATCAAAATCTTTAGGTTTAAGGCCTAATAATAAATCACGCACACAACCGCCAACCAAATAGACCTCAAAGCCAGCTTTGGAAATAGTTTGAACAACTTTAATGGCGTCCCTATCTAGCAGTCTTTGATCAAAATCAACTGCTTGACGAATAATGTTGGTTTGCTTCTTTTTACGAAAAATGTTGAAGATTGACAATCGGCTTAGGACTCCACCCAGTTTGTTGATGTTCGGCGATAACTGTCGTATAAACACCGCCACGTACATTAAAGATCGCCTTTAGGCGCATAAATCTTGGATTGGTTGCTTTTACCAAATCATTTAAAATTTCATTGGTAACCGCCTCATGAAAAGCGCCTTCATCACGAAATGACCAAATATACATTTTTAATGCCTTAAGCTCAACACAAGCTTGATCTGCAATATATTCCAAATGCAAAGTGGCAAAATCTGGCTGACCTGTTTTAGGGCACAAACAAGTGAATTCTGGCATATCAATCTGAATAACAAAATCACGTTCAGGATTGGGATTGTCAAAAACTTCAAGTTCTTTACTAGGATGTGAAGACATGGTTTCTTTAAATTGAGAAAATGACACTATTTTACACGCCTATTAAGTGTGTTGAAATAGCGATACTAAAAAGGTTTTCTGATTAATTGGCTTAATTTGCCGTGACGATAGGCATAAAACATAAAAATAATAAATAACACCAATAAATGCACCCACCATAAGCCGACTAAAGGCGATATTTCGCCTCGCTCTAAGCTCGATTTGGCCATTAATAAAGCGTTGTTATACAGAATAAATACCAAAACACCTGCTAATACGCCTAAATTTTTACCACCTCGTGGTGAGGTTTTTCCCAGCATAATGGCAAAAATCGATAATATAAAAACACTAACAGGCTGAGAGAGTCGCCATTGCCACTCTGCAATTTCACCCACTTTGCTAGAAAATATCAACTCTAAAGTAGGCTTTGATTCAGTTTTAATCGTGGTGTTGATATTATGGCGCTTCTCACCATCAATAATTTGCAAATCATATTGATCAAAATTAAGAATTTTTTTGTTGGCAGTTGATGGAAATCCATGATATCTGGCGCCATCTTTTAGACGTAAATAAACACTTTTTGTTTTTGTATCTGTGTATTTTTGCGCCTGAGTTGCTAGCGTAATAATCGGCTGACCATTGGCCAAAGTATAGATAAAGACTTCCTCCATATTTTGAGTTGATTCACCTTCAACTTCTTTAACTTTTGACGCATAAAAAACCAGCTCACCGCCTTTAAACTCTTGAAACTCACCCTCTTTAATGAAGGAAAATTCAGAGGCATTTTCACTACGATCCATGATCATACTGCGCTGCTGTTTTGACCACGGAACAGCAACTGTTGTTAAAAACAAAATAAAGATCAAAATGATCATTACCACTGGCTGGATAAACACCATTAAATGCTTATCACCAATACCCAGAGAGTTCATCACAATGGCTTCAGAGTCTTTATAGGATTTACTAACCGCCAAAATAATCGCTAAAAATAAAGACAAGGACAGAATTAATGGCACATCTCGAATCATCTTGAAACTCACCAAAGGTAATAGGTCAGCAATTGGAATGCCCTCTTCCAAACTTTCTTTAATGACTAAGACTAGTTGATTGCCGAAGATAACCAGACCAATCACAATAAACACGCCGGCCGTCAACATTAATACATTGCGTATTAAGTATTTGGCAAGAATGCTATTTTGTAATTTAAGCGCCTGTTTAATGGCAGAAGATACGTGCATATGCTTTAAGTATACTTAAAGCGGTGAATAATTATTTCTTTTGTGCCATCGAGGCAAAAAATTCATCATTGGTTTTAGTTAGTTTTAACCGATCTATCAAAAACTCTGCCGCTTCCACAGTATCCATCGGATGCAATATTTTTCTTAAAATCCACAACTTTTGCAATTCTTTTTCATCGGTAATTAACTCTTCACGGCGCGTACCAGAAGCGTTAATATTGATAGCTGGGAAGATACGCTTTTCACTTAAACGCTTCTCTAAGTGAAGTTCCATATTACCCGTACCCTTGAACTCTTGATAAATCACTTCATCCATTTTTGAGCCTGTATCAATCAATGCAGTTGCAATAATAGTAATACTGCCGCCATTTTCAATATTTCTAGCAGCACCGAAAAAACGCTTAGGGCGTTGCAATGCATTGGCGTCTACACCACCCGTTAAAACCTTTCCAGAAGAAGGTGCAACAGTGTTGTAAGCTCTAGCAAGACGCGTGATAGAATCTAATAAAATAATAACGTCTTTACCTTGCTCTGCACGTCTTTTCGCTTTTTGAATAACCATTTCGGCTACCTGAACATGACGCTTCGCTGGCTCGTCAAACGTGGAGGCAATTACTTCGCCGCGTACCGTTCTTGCCATTTCAGTCACTTCTTCTGGACGCTCGTCAATCAACAATACAATCAGCTCACACTCTGGATGGTTACGCGAGATTGAAGAGGCAATATTTTGCATAATCATCGTCTTACCTGCTTTTGGTGGCGCAACTAACAATCCTCTTTGACCTTTTCCAAACGGTGCAATTAAGTCAATCACTCTTGCGGTGATATCCTCTGTACCGCCATTACCAATTTCTAAGCTAAGTCTTTCATCTGGATGAATGGGAGTTAATGAGGCAAACGGCACTCGATTTCGAACATTTTCTGGATTTTCGCCATTAACTTCTGACACTTGTACCAAGGCGAAGTATTTTTCACCTTTTTTAGGCGCTCGGATCTTGCCCGCAACTAAATCACCTATTGATAAGTTAAAGCGTTTAATTTGATTAGGAGAGATGTAAATATCGTCCGCACCTGAAGTGTAAGAATCATCACTTGATCTTAAAAATCCGTAACCATCTTGCAAAATATCCAATACACCATCGCCAATCACCTCTTCATTATTAGCGGCCTTTGCCTTTAGAATGATAAAGATAAGGGTTTGTTTTTTGGCTCGTGAGATATTTTCAGCACCTAATGACTGAGCTAGCTCTAATAATTCTTCTGGAGAAGATTTTTTTAACTCTGATAATTTCATGAAATTTCCATTATGTTCTGGCAAGAATTTGCCAGATGATTGTTGCAATTAAATTGCAAGTGGTTTGATGTAGAGCGGCTATTAATAAAAAATAGCCAGCTTAAGTTGATTAAATATTGGTGTCGATAAATGTACTGAGCTCAGCCTTTGACAAGGCACCCATTTTAGTCGCAGCTACTGCGCCATCTTTAAACAAAAGCATGGTTGGAATACCTCGAATGCCGTATTTTGGTGGCGTTTGGTCATTTTCATCTACATTGACTTTGGCAATAATTACCTTGCCATCATACTCGTCAGCTATTTCGTCTAATACCGGTGCCAATGCTTTACAAGGTCCACACCACTCGGCCCAAAAATCAACCAATACGGCTTGTGATGAATTAATAACGTCCGCTTCAAAGCTGGCGTCTGTGACTGCTAAAATTTTATCGTTCATAAGTTTTTTAAAATGATTCTGAAATGAAAAAAAAAGATACAACAGAACTGCTGCAATTTGAGAATTATATCACTATTTGCAGTGCTATCCAAGCTTTTATAGTCTTTCTTCTAGCGCCGTCTTTAAACTCGATTGTTGTAATTTACTCAAAGGCCCGTGATTAACATCGCTAACAAAAAATACATCCTCGACTCGCTCACCCATGGTCGAGATTCTAGCATTAATGAGTGAAATGTTCATTTCATACAATACATAGGCAATATTAGACAATACCCCGATTTTATCCAGGGTGTTGATTTCTAATTTTGTTAACTGCCATTTTTTATCTTCACTCAAACTAATGTGTGTTTTGTTATCAAAATAGCGATGTGAATAATGTGATTGTAGCTTGGTAACCTTAGCCTTAGGAGTGCTCAAAGCTTGTGAAATAATTTGACTCAAATCCAGCCCTTCCAGGCTTTTATCTTGCAAAATACTAAGGGTGTTATATGCCCTATTGTCTTTAGTTGTTAAAATTTTGGCATCTACAATATCCAGCCCAGCTCGCTCTAGTACGCTGACTAAATTAAAAAATAAACCTTTGAAATCGTCACACAAAACAAAAATATCAACCACATTACTTTCAGAAATTTTAGAGCTAATGATGGTCGAAGATGGGCCACTATTCAATTGTAGCGACAAATGCCAGAGCATGTCATCTAGCTCATATCGCAAATAATAATCTTTAGGCAAACACTCTAATGTTTGTTGCACGCGCCCCATATCAAAGCCTTGAGCAATACAAGCCTCGATCAACACCTGCTTGCTTTTTTCAATTCTCTGACTATCGCTCAATAGAATTTCTGTATCACTGTCTAGATACTGTTTGGCATGTCTAAATAATTTTCTCAATAAAGCGTCTTTCCAGTCATTCCATAGGTCATCTTTAGTCGCTCGAATATCTGCAACAGTTAACAAGTATAGGTACTCTAAAAATTCCAAAGATCCGACTGCATCACAAAAGTTTTTAATCACTACAGGATCATCAATGTCTTGTTTTTGTGCAACAACCGACATCAGCAAATGCTTTTCCACCAAACCGACCACAAGATTTGTATCCGCCGTATTAAGCTGATGACTTTTGCAAAATACCTGTGCATCTTGCATGCCTAACTGCGCATGATCACCCCCTCTACCTTTAGCAATATCATGAAATAAAGCCGCTAACATGAGTAACTCTGGTTTCTTAATATGACTAGAAATTTCACTACATAAGCTAAACTCGTGGGCAAATTCACTAATAAAAAAACGTCTAAGATTACGAATCACAAACAACGTATGCTGATCAACGGTAAAGGCATGAAATAAGTCATATTGCATAAGCCCTACAATCTTGCCAAACGCTGGAATATAATGCTCAAGAACCCCATATCTATTCATGAGCTTCAAGGCTTTATTAACCCCTTGGTTTTGCTGTAATAGCTCGATAAATAGACGATTATTATTGCGCTTCTTATAATAATTTTGATCAATTAAATCTAAATTATCTTGCATTTGCCTCAAGGTTCCAGCACTAATACCGCGAATATAGTTATGCTTGGCAATCAGTAAAAATACCCCAATAAACGCAGCAGGGTTTTGACTAAACACTTGATCATGATTCGCATGAATATAGCCATACGAAATTCTAAACTGGCTATTTAAATATTGCGTGTTAATGACTTTATCTTCAAGCAATTGCAGCAAAATATCATTCAGTCGAGCTACTTTAGTGACGGTTTGATAGTAGTCCTTCATAAAACACTCAACTGCCATTGAATCGCCATCTGTGTAGCCCAGCATATCCGCCACTTGCTTTTGATATTGAAATGCCAAGCGATCTTCTCGGCGCTTAGCAATGATATGCAGTGCAAACCTTACACGCCACAAAAACAGCTGAGAGGTTTTTAAGAGTTCATATTCATCATTGCTCAAATACTTTGTCTCTACCAACTCAAACAAAGTATTGACGCTAAAATACCATTTGGCCACCCAAGCAACTGTTTGTATATCCCTCAACCCACCTGGACTTTCTTTAATATTGGGTTCTAAGTTATAGGCGGTATTTGAGAAGTTAGCGTGCCTAGCTCGCTGCTCTTTTTGCTTTTCAATGAAAAAAGATTGTGACGACCAATCACTGGTCTTAATCACACGCTTCATTTGCTCAAAAGTACGCTCAAGGCCAACAATTAAACGAGCCTCTAGTAAATTCGTCACAATACTTAGGTCGTCAATGACACGAACACAATCTTTAATATCTCTGGTTGCATGGCCTACTTCTAGCCCAACATCCCACAAGAATGTTAAAAATTTAGAGATTTTTTCTTGGTGAGCTTGATGCGAATCGTCTGGAATTAAAATCAGTAAATCAATGTCTGAATACAAATGCAATTCACCACGACCATAACCACCAACCGCAACCAAAGATATTTGAGCAGGCATATCGAACCCCTGCCAAATATCTTTTAATAATTCATCAACGCCGTTCGCCCTTGCCAGCACAAACCCTTCAACAGCAATAGTGGAGTTTAGAAATCCTGCTTGTAGAGAATGCTGTAGATTTTGATATCGCGCCTTGTAATCATCTAATTTCATACTTAGATGATAACTGATTAGTGAGAATGTTGAGCGATATAATCCAATGCCATTTGTAGTCGTTTCAAGGTACGATCCTTGCCAACTAACTGCGCCACAACATCAATATTGCCCGCATTACCATTGCCACTTAATGCCAAACGAAACGGCTGGCCAATTTTTCCAAAACCAATATCAAGCTCAGTGCATACTTGTTTAATTTGATCTTTGATATTGTCAGCAACCCAATTATCCAAAGCACTCAGTTTGGTGAGTAATAATTCAATAGGCTGACTGTCTTTAAATTGTTTGGCTGATAATTTTTCATCAAATTCATCAAAATCTTGATAAAACATTTTCATGCTATCAGCCATTTCCACCAAAGTTTTTGAACGCTCTTGCAAGTGCCCAACCACCGACTCAAGGGCGGGACCTATCGAGGTATCAACCGACTGATGATCCAAGTGCCAGGCCAAATTTTTAAGTAAATGCGCAATACTGGCAGACTTAATGTACTCTTGGTTTAGCCAAAGTAGTTTTTCTTGGTTAAAGCTCGCTGGTGCTTTATTAATGTCCTTTAATTCAAATAACTCTACAATTTCTGACAATGAAAAAACTTCCTGATCACCGTGTGACCAACCCAGACGCACCAAATAATTAAGTAGTGCTTCTGGTAAAAACCCTTCATCCCGATACGCCATCACACTCACCGCGCCGTGACGCTTGGAAAGTCGTGCACCATCACTGCCCAAAATCATAGGCAAATGTGCAAATTTTGGCAGACCCCAACCCAAAGCTTCGTATAGGTTAATTTGTCTAGGGGTGTTGTTAATATGATCATCACCTCGAATAACGGTATCAATATCCATGTCATGGTCATCCACCACAACGGTTAAATTATAAGTTGGCGTGCCATCACTACGCGCAATAATCAAATCATCCAACTCTTGATTACCAATAGAAATCGAGCCTTTAACCGCGTCCTTAAACGTGACAAAACCCGTTAAAGGATTTTTGAAACGCACCACGCCAGACTTTAATTTTTTGTCTCGACAACAACCATCGTACTTTGCCTTTTCACCTTTTTCAGTTAGTTCATCACGCAGAATCTGCAAGCGCTCTTTTGAGCATTCACAATAGTAGGCGTTATCCTCATCTAACAATTGCTGAATGATTTCTTTATAACGATCAAAACGCTCTGTTTGGTAAAAAGGCCCTTCATCGTGTTCTAAGCCTAACCAACTCATGCCGTCTAATATGGCGTCAACTGAAGCTTGCGTAGAGCGCTCTCGATCAGTATCTTCAATCCGTAGTACAAACTGACCTTGTTGCTTTTTGGCCCAAGCCCAAGCAAAAAGTGCCGTTCTAGCACCACCTATGTGCAAATATCCTGTTGGCGAAGGGGCAAATCTTGATTTCATGGCGTATTAACTTCTGCTGCTTTATCGTACCAAAGTTGGGCTTTTTCAAGATCTTGCTCGACTTCTTTGCCATCCTCATACAGCATACCCAAGGTATACATAGGGCCAGGAATGCCAAATTCAGCTGCTTTTTCAAACCACTCAATAGCCGCGGCAATGTCTTTTTCCACGCCTTCGCCCGTCATATAAGCAACGCCAATCATATGGTGTGCAAAAACATGACCTTGCGCTGCAGACTTTATAAAATTTTCCAACCCCAAAGGCTGGTTTTCAACCATGCCCAAGCCATTCATTTGCATCATACCAAGTCGCCATTGACTCTCGGCATTACCTTGCGCTGCAAGTGGCGCTAACAACTGATACGCCATGGTGAAATTTTTAGTATCAAAAGCAGTAATACCGCTGGTTAGGTCAGCATCATAAATATCTGTAGAATTAGAATTGTTCACAAGTTTTATCAAATATAAAAAGACAATAATTTTACACCGAGACTGTTGTTATAATGGCTAATAATTAGCAAACAAACCTTACTTTTTAAGTGGAATTTAGCCAACAAGAAAACAATCAAAACAGTGTTATATCAGTAGAGTCGGACAGTGTTCAGCTAGCTCATACTCAGCTAAAAACACCGTGCTTTATTTCTAGAAATTTTTTCACTGAAACAACTATTCACACGATTGAAGCTATTAAAAAAACATCGCTATTTAGCCTAACCAGCCAGGATGATATTGATCTCTTAATTATTGGCACAGGCACCTCCCCACAATTTTTATCCGCCAAACAACAAGTCGACATACAACAAATGCAGATCGGCACTGAAAGTATGAACAGTGAGTCTGCTTGTCGAAGTTTTAATCTATTGTTATCAGACGTTAGAAACGTTGGCCTATTACTGTTATGAGGTTTTTAAGTATTGCTCAATTGCGCCACTATTGGCATTACTTTAAGATGGATACGCCTTTATTTTTACTGATTATGACCTTAAGTGCTTTTGGCCTTATGGTGCTTTATTCAGCCTCAGCCGGATCTCTATCCACCCTTTACAAGCAAATTTTTCACTTCTCTCTGGCTATTAGCGCCATGTTGATTATTGCGCAAATTCCACCTTATTTATTAAAGCGCTTTTCGCCTTATTTAATGCTATTTGGTATTTTTCTACTCATTTTGGTTTTACTCTTTGGATCAAGTAGTGGTGGCGCACAACGCTGGCTAGATCTTGGTTTTTTACGCTTTCAGCCTTCTGAAATTATGAAAGTTATTGTACCAATTGCCATTGCCTCCATCCTCAGTGACAAAACCTTGCCACCAAAACCTCTATCCGTTTTTCTATCAATTATCTCTATTGTTGCTATTGTTTTGTTAATCGCCCGACAACCTGATCTTGGCACCTCGCTACTCATTGGCGCCTCAGGTATTTATGTGCTTTTTTTCTCAGGTATTCGCATCCAAATTCTTCGAAACAATTGGCTTAATTTTGCCGCCATTAGCGCATTTATCATTGCTAGCGCCTACATCGCCTGGAACTATCTACTCATGGCGTATCAAAAAAAACGCATCATGACCTTAATCGATCCAAGCTCAGACCCTCTGGGCTCAGGCTATCACATTTTACAATCCAAAATTGCCATTGGTTCTGGCGGTATTTTTGGCAAAGGTCTAGAACAAGGCTCACAATCTCAACTTAATTTTCTACCCGAGCACACCACTGATTTTATTTTTGCCGTCGTTGCAGAAGAGCTGGGGCTTATTGGTGTGCTATTTTTATTTATGCTTTATGGTTTAATTATTTTTAGAGCCTTTGTAATTTCATTCCAATCAGAAGATAATTTTTCCAAACTATTAGGTGCCAGCCTTACCCTCACTTTCTTTACCTATATTTTTGTCAACATCGGCATGGTGTCAGGGCTGTTGCCTGTGGTTGGTGTACCCCTTCCGCTTGTTAGTTATGGTGGCTCTTCTCTGATCACGCTAATGTCTAGCTTTGGCATTATTATGTCTATTCGCAAACACAAAACCCCAAGATACCTGCAACAATAATGCCTATATTTATACTGATTATTTTGCTTTTTTCGCAATCTATTTTTGCCAAAACACTGCCAGCAACAAACTTTCAAGCAACGCACAACTTTATCAACAAGATGGTAAAAAAGCATCAGTTTAGCAAGCCTGAACTACTGGCAATTTTCTCTAAAGTTAATCTTGTTATTGCCGAAAAAACCCAGAAAACAGCCACCAAAAAACCCAAATTAAAACCCATGTCTTGGGATAAATATCGCTCGCTGTTTATCACCGACACACGGATAAAAAACGGCGTTGATTTTTGGAAAAAAAATCTTGAAACCCTAAAACGTGCTGAGAAAAAATACAATGTACCTCAAGAAATTATCGTCGCTATTTTAGGCATTGAAACCAATTACGGCCACAACCAAGGTCAACACCCTACTTTGGAAACTTTAGCAAGATTGTCTTTTGGCAAGCATCGTCGCAAAAAATTCTACAAAAAAGAACTTGAAGAGTTCCTACTCATGTCTCGTGAAAACAGCCTTGCCCCACTCTTAATCAAAGGTTCTTATGCAGGTGCGCTTGGTTATGGACAATTTATTTCTAGCTCTTATCGATACTACGCTGTGGATTTTGATTTTGACGCTAAAGTTGATCTATTCTCCAGTACAGCGGATGCAATCGGCTCAATCGCTAATTATTTTGACAAACACCAATGGCACGATTTTGGCGCTTACGCCCGCCCAATCACCCTAACAAATACTCAATTAAAACAAGCCAAATCCAGTACCAACAAGCCCAAGAAAACCGCCAAATATTGGCGTAGCAAAGGCTTTAACATTGATCACGACATTCACAACAAAACCAAACTTGCTTTTATCAAACTGCCTCAAGAAAATAAGTCGGAAACCTGGCTGACTTTTTGGAATTTTTATGTATTAACTCGTTATAATCATGACAATAGATATGCAATGACTGCTGTTCAATTATCAAGCAAAATAAAGCAACAATTCAACCAAACCAACCCATAAAATTATGCGCTTTTCATCCCTATCAAAACTTTTAATTCTTTCAATTGCCAGCATTACGCTAAACACGCAAGCAGCAATTTTCATCACTCCTAAAGCGCCAGGCATTAGTGCAGCGGCCTATACAGTACTAGACTTTAACTCTGGAAAAACACTTGCTAGTAGTAATTCTCATGAAAAACGCGCACCTGCCAGCCTTACCAAGCTAATGACCGCTTATGTGGTTTTTCAGCTCATTAATGATGGTCGTGCTAGTCTTGAAGATGAAGTGCGCATCAGCAAAAAAGCTTGGAAAACTGGCGGTTCAAAAAGCTTTGTTGAAGTGGGCAAAAATATCAAGCTAGAGATTCTTCTAAAAGGCATGATTATCCAATCAGGTAACGACTCTGCCGTGGCACTTGCAGAGCACATTGCAGGCACAGAAGGCACGTTTGCCACCTATATGAATGAATACGCACGTGAACTTGGCATGAACAACTCACGCTTTGAAAACGCCTCAGGCCTACCTCATGCTGATCAACACACAACAGCTGCAGATATGGCTATTTTGGCGGCTGCCACCATTCGTGATTTTCCGCAGTTCTACCCGTGGTATTCAGAAAAAGAGTTTACCTATCACGGCATCAAGCAGCGCAACCGCAACAAACTACTTTGGAGTGATCATACCGTTGACGGACTTAAAACTGGCTTTACCAAAAAAGCAGGCTACAATCTAGTTGCTAGCGCCAATCGTGTCGGTATGCGTCTAGTTTCAGTGGTACTTGGCTCAACAGGCGTTGAAGCGAGAACTGCACAAACACAAAAAATTCTAGACTACGGTTTTCGTTTCTTTGAAACTCAAAGTCTAAAAGGCATCAGCAAAGAAGTGCCAATCGCCAGCGCTACCAAAGACATGCTTAAAGTGGGCACGTCTAGCCAAGCTAGCTTCACGTTAGCTCGCGGGCAATTCAAACTATCTGATCAAGTTATCCAGCTCAATAGCGGACTCTCAGCACCAATTAAAAAAGGCGATTCTATTGGCAAATTACTCATTCAATTTGAAGGAAAAACCACTGCTAGCGTACCATTAGTGGCACTTGAAGACGCAGAGCAGGCAGGGTTTTTCTCACGCATGCTGGAGAAAATTGGGCTTTAATGGTCTTTCTTAACGGCGAATTTATCCCCAAAAATCAAGCCTCTATTTCCGTTATGGATAGAGGCTTTTTGTTTGGCGATGGTGTTTATGAAGTTATTCCGGTTTATGCTGGTAAGATTTTTCGCCTGGATGAGCACCTAGCTCGCCTGCAAAATAGCCTGGATTCAATCCAAATTAGCAACCCATATTCAACAAAAAAGTGGCAGAGCATCTCAACCCAACTACTGGAGCAAGCGCCAGAGTCTGATCAGTCAATCTATTTGCAAATTACCCGTGGTGCGGATACCGCCAGAAAACACCGATTCAGCGAGCTAACACCGACGGTATTTATTGAGTTAAATCCGTTAACGCCAAAAACAAAGTCAGAATTAGAAAGTGGCTACCACGCCATCATTCAGCCAGATTTTCGCTGGGAAAGATGCGATATTAAAGCCACCTCACTTTTGGCCAATATTATGTATGCCCAGCAAGCCAAACAACACCAAGTAGAGGAAGTTATTCTGCATCGTGATCAAGGCATAACCGAAGGCGCCACATCAAACGTTTTTGTTATCCGAGATGACACCCTATTTACCCACCCAACTGGCCAACACATTCTTTCTGGAATTACCCGTGACTTGGTCATAGAAAGTGCACGCTATTGCGCTCTTAATATTCAAGAGTCCATCATAACCATTGATGAGGTTTTTGATGCTGATGAAGTTTGGATATCCAGCTCTACACGTGAGGTTATGCCCATCACTATGGTCGATTCCAAACAGATTAATAACGGCAAAATTGGCTGCCACTGGTCAAACGTGTACGATCATTATCAAGCACTTAAAAATGCATGATAAGCACATGACAGATCAACGCCTAGACCAGCTCGAAGACTGGCTAGAAATATTTTTTGATGATGCTAATTACACGCTTTCAAAAGCCAGCGATGATGCCAGCTTTAGGCGTTATTTTCGTATTGAGCGTAGCAACCTTAGCTTTATTGCGATGGACGCCCCGCCTGCAAAAGAAAACTCTAAGCTTTTTGTGGAGATTGCACAACTGCTACGCGATAATAACATTCATGCACCTAAAATCATCGATCAGGATCTAGAACAAGGATTTTTACTGATTGAAGATCTTGGCAACACAACGTTTTTGCAGGCATTAAACCCCCACAACAAACTAGACCTGTACAAACAGGCTATTGACGAGCTTGTCAAAATACAAACAATAGAGCTCAAAAATCAGGCGCTTAGTGTGTACGACGAATCTTTACTTAAAACCGAACTACAGCTCTTAATTGATTGGTACCTAGCAAAAGATATTGATCAAAATTTGCTAAATCAGCTTGAGCAATTATTTGTTCAATTAGTGCAAAATTCACTCAGCACTTCGCAAGTATTTGTCCATCGAGATTACCACTGTCGAAATTTAATGATCACCGACGGTAAAATCTCGATCATTGATTTCCAAGACGCTGTTATTGGCTCAAATACCTACGATCTAGCCTCACTGCTAAAAGATGCCTACATCGAGCTAAACTCAGCTGAAATACAAACTCTGATTACTTATTTTTACCAGCAGGCTAACATCCAAATCCCTTTTGCAGAATTTGAAAAACAATTTGATCTAATGGGCTTACAGCGCCATCTTAAAATTTTAGGCATTTTTAAACGCCTCTCCATTCGCGACGGCAAACACCAATATTTGAACGACATTCCTTTGGTTAAAAAATACGCCCTACAAATGGCAGATAAATATCCAGAATTTGCCCTGCTTAAGGACATCTTATGATTGGCATGATTCTAGCGGCAGGGCGAGGTGAGCGGATGATGCCACTCACTGAAAACACCCCAAAACCGTTGATTAAGGTTCAAAATATTGCACTTATTGAACACTCCATTAGCGCCCTTAAAAAAGCCAACATTACCGATGTTGTGATCAATATTTCTTATTTGGGCGAGCAAATCAAATCTCACCTAGGTGATGGTTCAGATTTCGGGGTTAATATTCAATATAGCGATGAATCTTCAAACGCCCTGGAAACTGCTGGCGGCATTATCAAAGCCCTACCCTTGCTAGGCGACAAACCTTTTGTCGTAATCAACTCTGATGTATTGTGTGATTATGACCTATCCAAACTAACACTACCGATTGGCTCGCTTGCGCATTTAGTCTTGATCAACAATCCTGCACACAACCCAAAAGGTGACTTCTCACTCATTAACAGCCATCAAGTGATTACAGCAAATAGCAAAAGTTTTACTTTTTCAGGCATTGGCGTTTACCATCCTGCTTTTTTCAAAAATCACACGAACGCCCAAGGCAAACTCCCACTTTACCCGCTACTTAAAGAGGCGCTTGCTACCAATCAGCTAAGTGGCGAGCATTATCAAGGCTACTGGCAAGATGTGGGCACGCCTGAACGTTTGGAGCAGGCTAATAATTCTTAAAATGGCTGAATTAGCGCAATATCACTTTTTCTAATTTTTTTATTTAGTACTGAATTAAGTTTAAATTTAGTATAATAAACTTAATAGTTTTTATAAATAGGAGTAATAATGCATTTAGAACAAGACATTCAACCCATTAGTTATTTAAAGGCCAAGACTGCCAATGTTATCAATACGGTTAATAAAAACAGAAGATCGATAATCATTACTCAAAATGGTGAAGCTAAAGCCGTCGTTCAAGATATTAAAAGTTACGAAAGCCTGCAAAACTCTCTTAATTTTTTAAAGCTAATTGTTCAGTCTGAAAAAGAGATTGAAACTGGAAATGTTATAGAACAAGGCAAAATGTTTGACGAGTTAGAGCAAAAATTTTTCAAATAAATCAATGAAAAATTTCAAAGTTTTATGGGCAAAAAGTGCTAAAAATGATTTAGAAGAGATTATTGAATACGTAAAAATTGACGATATTGATGCGGCTAAAAATATATTTCTAGCCATTAAATCCGAGTGCAACGAGCTGTGCTATTTTCCAGAAAAATTTAGAGTTGTTCCAGAACTACATAAAATAAATATTCTTCAGTACAGGGAAGTTATTTATAAGCGCTGGAGAGTTGTTTATAAAATAGCAGGTAAAAAAGTTTATATTTTATTTGTTATTGATACTAGTAGAAATGTGGAAGATGTACTTTTACAAAGATTGCTGAATCAATAAAGACTCTGCAAACCAGATTATACAAACCCTTAATAAAAAATGAAATAAATCGACCGTTCTCATTATTTCTAAAATTTTTAATTAATACCTTAAAGGGGCCACCTCTAATTCTTCAAAAACCTTTAAATAAGCCGTTTTTAGCTTAGATTAAGCCCAATATTAGCAAATAAAGCATTTTTAGCCTCTTTTAAACAGGATTAAACCAAGAAAATTAAAAAATTTAGCTCACTATCAAGCCATTTGCATTATTTCCGAAATTTTTAAAACTAATAAACACTATATTTCTATTAATTTATAGTTGATAGCCAATAGATATTCCAACCAATATCAGCACCGTTCCAGTGGTTCTATTTAAATACTTAATCTTGTCATTCTCAATCCATTTTCCAACATAACTCGCTAAAGTTGCATAGCCCAGCATAATCACAACATCAACCATAAGCAAGGTAACCAATATTATGCTAACTTGATTTATTTGATCTAGTTCTGGTTGAATAAATAAAGGGATGAATACAATCAATAATACAGTCGCCTTAAGATTTAACAAATTAATAAAACCCGCTTTCAAAAAATGACTGTAAGCAGTAAATTTTTTAGTTGATTGGTTATGAGCCAAATCAACATGCTCAGATTTGCTTATCCATTGTTGAGCGCCTAATGCCACAAGATAAGCAACGCCTAGCCATTTAATCGATACAAATAATAACTCATTAGAAGTAACGAGAAGCCCTATACCTATTGAAACCAGCACAATTTGAACGCCGTAACCAACTTGCAAGCCCATAATCGAATACATGGATTTTTTAAAACCGTAGCGAATACTTTGATTAATAGTCGTGATTGCACCAGCGCCTGGAGAGAGGCTAATAAAAAAAGATGCGATTAGTAAATTGATCCAGGTATCAAGACTCATTAATTTTTCTTAGCAAAATTTACACTACTGATAAAAGTTAAAATTTTATACAAACATCCCATTTAATGGCTTTTCCTTTTCTCTTATAGAAAATAATGAAGATGCTACCATTTTTATCAAAAACCTAATCATTTATTTCGCGTAAAATAAATTTTGGTAGTACTTAGGGTGCGCCGACAATGAATGACTACAAACCCCGCCAGGCCCGGAAGGGAGCAACGGTAGTAGTTTTTTCAGGTGTTGGATGTTATTCTGGGTGCTGCCACTTTTAAATTATCCTTTTGAGCATGAGTGAGCATTATCAAGTCCTAGCCCGCAAATACCGCCCGCATACGTTTGGCGAATTAGTTGGGCAAACTCATGCCAAAAAAACCCTCGTTAACGCACTCGATGCTAACAACTTGCACCACGGTTTTTTGTTTACCGGTACGCGCGGTGTCGGTAAAACTACCATTGCACGCATCTTTGCTAAATCGATCAATTGTGAAGCGGGTGTTAGCTCTACGCCGTGTGGCACTTGCCCTACTTGTTTAGAGATTGACAGAGGTCAATCAATTGATTTGATTGAGCTAGACGCCGCCTCGCATACGGGTGTTGACAACATGCGTGAATTATTAGAAAACGCACAATACATGCCCACCAAAAATAGGTACAAAATTTACCTAATTGATGAGGTGCACATGCTTTCTAAAAGTAGCTTTAACGCGCTACTGAAAACGCTTGAAGAGCCACCTGAGCATGTAAAGTTTTTACTCGCAACCACGGATCCACAAAAACTACCAGTTACTGTACTTTCTCGTTGTTTGCAATTTACATTATCGCAGCTTACCCACGATGAAATCCTTGGTCAGCTGAAGTTTATCATGGACACTGAAAACTTAAGCTATGAAGAAAGTGCGTTAAGCCAGATCGCTGAATTTGGCAACGGCTCAATGCGTGATGCGCTTAGTTTGCTTGATCAGTCTATTTCTTATGGCAATGGCAGTGTTACCAGCAAAGATATTAAAGCCATGCTGGGACTGGTGCATCATGATGATATTATTAGCCTAGCTCAGCATTTATTCAATCAAGACGCTAAAGCGGTGATTGAATTTGTAAGAGAGTTGGCACATCGCGGCGAGAATCTTACTAACGCTTTAAAAGATCTTAGCTCGTTATTTCATCAAATTTCGCTGGTGCAAATTGTCGGCGGCGAAAACCCAGCTGATGTGCAAACATTAGCAAGTCAGATTAGTAATCAAGATTTGCAGATTTTTTATCAAATGGCGATTAACGGTACTCGTGATATGTCGCTGGCACCAAGTGAGCAAATTGGATTTGAGATGACTTTATTACGCATGCTGGCATTTCATAGCGATGTGAGTGGTTCGCAAAATACAGAAAAAAAAACTCTAAAAATAACGCCTAAAGCTACGCCAAGCGTACAAATTACTGAAAAACCTTTAGCTGAAAAACCTCAAAAACAACCCGCTAAAAAACCAGAACAACCTCAAGCTAGCCACTACCTAAGCATTGCCAATCAACAAGAATGGGAAGCTATTAGTCAATCAATTGGGTTTACGGGTGGTGCCAAAATGTTGGTTAAAAACACTTTATTTGACACTTTAACAAACAACACGCTCACCCTGACACTGGACGAACAATTTACCAATTTGCTAAGTGATCATGTGCATAAGAGTATGCTTGAAAGCTTGAGGGTGCAATACACAGATCTAAATCTAGTAATTAATCTTAATCAACTAGATTCTGAGACTTTGGCACAAAAAGAATCTAAAGCGCATAAAGCTTATTTGGCCAAAATTCAACACGAATTTTTAAACGATGAAGTGGTGCAACAATTAGAGCAGGCTTTTAATGCAAAAGTTGATGTTAAATCCATTAAAGAAATTACACGACACTAAATAAGGAGTAACCCATGTTAAAAGGTGGAATGGCCGGGATGATGAAAAAAGCCCAGCAAATGCAAGACAATATGCAAAAAGCACAAGAAGAAATTAAAACCTTGAGTGCAACTGGAAAGGCAGCGGCTGGTGCGGTTGAAATTACCATTAATGGCGAACACTTAGCGACTAATATTAAAATTGACGAGATGGTGATGGATGACAAAGACATGCTTGAGGACTTGATCCTAACGGCAATGAACGACGCCACCGCTCAAATTTCTAGCGCCTCAGCGGCAAAAATGAAAGGCGCAACAGGTGGCATGAAACTGCCTGGTGGTATGAATTTGCCGTTTTAAGAACGCTCTTTTAACTCATGATTGAAACACTTAACAAAGCTTTTTGCACTCTGCCAGGTGTTGGTAGCAAAACGGCACAGCGCTTTGTTTATCATCTATTAGAGCGCAATCGAGATGGTGGCTTTGAGCTGGCCAAAGCCTTGGTTGACGCTATGGAACATGTACAGCATTGCAATTCTTGCAGAACGCTCAGTGAAAAAACCCTGTGCAATATCTGCGCTAATGACGTGCGCGATGATACTCAGCTTTGTATGGTGGAAACGCCAGCAGATATTCACGCCATTGAGCAAAGTGGCGTCTACAAGGGTAAGTATTTTGTGCTGAGTGGCTATCTATCTCCTATTGACGGTATTGGTGCGAGTGAGCTTGGGCTTGATGAGCTTGAGCAAAAACTTGCAGAGCGCCATATTAAGGAGATTATTCTAGCGACCAATGCCACTGTTGAAGGCGAAGTGACAGCGCATTATATTAGTAATATGGCAAAACAATTTGAGGTGCAAATTACGCGTATTGCGCACGGTATTCCAATTGGTGGTGAGCTTGAATATGCGGATATCAACACCATTGCCCACGCCCTATCTGGACGTAAGAATTACGATTAAGCGCTTGGAGATTTTTAAAAGATCTTTTCCGCTAAGGCAAAACCTTTTTTGACACCCTTTAGCGCCTCCAACAAAATCATTGTCTAGAGAGTATTAATAACTATATATTTTCAGGTGCAAGGAATTGCCTTGTCCATTGTCCACGCCCTATCAGGGCGTAAAAATTACACTTAGCCAAGTCTCTATTTTCTGCGTTATTTTTCTTAAGATATGAATAACTATCTCTGCGAAAAATGCCTTGATAATAAAAACTTGGCGTTGTGTAATAAACTAATTAAAATGTTTTAGAAAGTAGCTCTATTTCATATCCATCAGGATCTTGTAAAAAACCAACAATGGTTGTACCAGCGCTCATCGGCCCCGCTTCTCTAATAACCTTTACACCCTGCGCCTTGGCCTTACCAACAGCTACATAAACATCTTCTACATTAATGGCAAGATGACCAAACCCTGTGCCAATTTCATATTCATGCTTACCCCAATTGTAAGTAAGCTCTAACGCTGGGTGTTCAGATTCAGGTCCATAACCTAAAAAAGCTAGGGTGAATTCACCTTGAGGGTATTCTTTTTGGCGCAATAAGCTCATGCCTAGCACTTGTGTATAAAACGCAATTGATTTATCCAAATTTCCAACTCTAAGCATTGTGTGCAAAATTCTCATAACAACTAGTTTATAATCCAAAGATTCCTTATTATAAACACCAAATCAATGACTAATAGCTTCTCCCACTGGGACAAAGTTTATACCACCAAAGTGCATGAGAAAGTCAGCTGGCATCAAGATCATGCCACTATTTCATTAGACTGGATCTTAGAAGTCACCCAACCAAACGACGCTATTATTGATGTTGGCTGTGGGGTATCCGTTTTGGCGGATAATTTATTAGATGAAGGCTATTCTAATCTCACCCTATTGGAGCTCTCTACTACAGCGCTAGAGGCAACTCAAAAAAGACTAGAATCCAATCTGAAAAAAGTGAGTTTTTACAATCAAAATATTTTAGAATTTTCTTCAAAAAAACGCTTCAAACTTTGGCATGATCGAGCAGTTTTTCATTTTTTAACCGATGCGAATGATCAACAAACCTACCTGCAAAAACTCTATGACTATCTACAGCAGGATGGTTTTTTCTTATTAGCCACTTTTGCGACAGACGGCCCCACGCAATGCTCTGAATTAGAGATTGTGCAATATGATGCAGAGAAAATCGCACAACTATTAGGCAAGCGTTTCAAATTGATTAAAACTACGGCCGAATCGCACCCAAACCCCAATGGTGGCGCGCAAAAATTTAACTATTTTTTATTGCAAAAACAATAAACTATTCATCTGCTTGAATGGCGTCTGTTAGATCAAAATAATGATTACACGGTCCACCAAGTTTGTGAATTTCTTCAATACAATGACGCTTTTGCTCATGATCCAAACCCTCAGCCACTGCTAGCAAACCAGCAAGCAGTTGCTCTTGCGCCTTATCTGTTTGAATATATTGCTGAATAAGCGCCTTAACTTGGGTGAGTTGTGGATTATTGATCATGTTGATTGAATTAATCTGAGTTTGGTTTTTTTATCCATTTGTTTAATTTCATATTCTCGTTTTGAAGCACTCGACCTATCCTGGGTTTTTTCTTGATAAATCAACTGACATGGAGCATTAGCGCGGGTGTATTTTGCCCCGCCCTTAATCTCACCATTATGCTGACGTAAGCGCCTAGGTAAATCATTGGTAATTCCGCAATATAATGAGTTATTAGCACACTGCAATAAATACACTAACCAAGTTTTATTATCCAATTTTTTCATCCACTTATAGTATAATTGCAAAGTTTAATCCATCTTTATAAGTTAATGGAAAAAACCTACAATCCTGAACAAATTGAAGCGAAATACCGCGCTCTTTGGGAAGATAAAAACCTATTCTCATCTGATGCAAATTCTACCAGTGAGAGTGCCTACTCAATCATGTTGCCGCCGCCAAATGTTACTGGCTCATTGCACATGGGGCATGCTTTTCAGCATACCATTATGGATGTATTGACGCGCTATCATCGAGGTAAAGGCGAGCAAACCCTTTGGCAGCCTGGTACAGATCATGCTGGTATTGCCACGCAAATGGTGGTTGAGCGCCAGCTAGCTGCTCAAGATATCACTCGTCATGACGTTGGGCGTGAAAAATTTGTTGAAAAAATCTGGGATTGGAAAGAGCAATCTGGCGGTACAATCACCTCACAAATGCGCCGTCTTGGCTCATCAGTTGATTGGGAAAAAGAACGCTTCACCATGGACGAAGGTCTGTCTGATGCTGTTAATAAAGTCTTTGTACAGCTTCATCAAGAAGGCTTGATTTATCGCGGCAAGCGCCTGGTTAATTGGGATCCTGTCTTGCATACTGCTGTATCAGATCTTGAAGTAATCAGTGTGGAAGAGCAGGGTTCTTTATGGCATATGCGCTACCCTATTACCAACTCTAACGAGGTGATGGTGGTCGCAACAACACGCCCTGAAACTATGCTGGGTGATAGTGCAGTTGCCGTTCATCCAGACGACGAACGCTACAAGCACCTAATTGGACAAACCATTGACTTGCCGCTAACTGATCGAAAAATCAGTATTATTGCAGATGACTATGTCGATATGGCGTTTGGTACAGGTTGTGTGAAAATTACTCCAGCTCATGACTTTAACGACTATGAAATGGGCCAACGTCATGATCTTGAGATTATCAACATCTTAACGGATGATGCCAAAATTAACGACGTTGTGAATAGTCCGTATATTGGTATGGATAGATTTGATGCACGCAAACAAATTATTAAGGATTTAGACGAGCAAGGTTTGCTTGAAAAAATCGACCCACATAAGCTTATGGTGCCTCGTGGTGATCGAACTAACGCCGTCATTGAGCCTTACATGACAGACCAATGGTTTGTCAAAATCGCCCCGCTAGCGCAGCCTGCGATTGATGCGGTTAAAAATGGTGATATTCGCTTTGTTCCTGAAAATTGGAACAAAACCTACTTTAACTGGATGGATAACATTCAAGACTGGTGTATCTCTAGACAAATTTGGTGGGGTCATCGAATCCCTGCCTGGTATGACAACAAAGGCAATATCTTTGTAGCAAATACCGAAGAGGAAGCTCAAGCTCAAGCAGGAGAAGGTGTCAAACTTGAACAAGATAATGATGTGCTAGACACTTGGTTTTCTTCTGCACTATGGCCATTCTCTACTCTAGGCTGGCCAGAAAAAACGCCAGATCTTGCGCGTTTCTACCCAACTGATGTATTGGTTACTGGCTTTGATATTATCTTCTTCTGGGTTGCCAGAATGATTATGTTTGGGCTGAAATTTACAGGCGAAGTGCCTTTTAAAGATATCTATATTACCGGGCTTATTCGCGATGGACAGGGGCAAAAAATGTCCAAATCCAAAGGTAACGTTCTTGACCCAATTGATCTGATTGATGGTATCTCCCTAGAGGACTTACTCACCAAAAGAACACAAGGCATGATGCAGCCAAAAATGGCTAAAAAAATCAAAAAGCAAACCGAGCAAGAATTTGCGGATGGTATTCCTGCTTTTGGTACCGACGCCCTACGCTTTACCTTTGCTGCTCTTGCTTCATTCGGACGCGATATTAAGTTTGATTTAAAACGTGTTGAAGGCTACCGTAACTTCTGTAACAAACTCTGGAACGCTTCGCGCTTTGTGTTGATGAAGCTTGAAGGTGAAACAATTGACACCTCAGCGCCATTATCAACTGCAGATAAGTGGATTTTATCGCGCCTGCAAGATACTAAAAAGCAGGTTGAAAAACACCTTAAAGATTACCGTCTTGATTTAATGAGCCAAGAGTTATACGAATTTGTTTGGCATGATTATTGTGATTGGTATCTTGAGTTATCTAAGCCACTATTGCAAGATGATGCCACCAAAGCGGGCACGCAAGCCACTTTGATTAAAGTCTTAAATGAAATAGTAAGCTTGTTACATCCAATTATTCCGTTTATTACTGAAGAAATCTTTGAACAGTGCAACACCCTTACTGATGACAATCATGTCAGCTTAATGACACAGGCGTACCCAGAGGCTGACCCATTGTTAAGCTCTAAAGATTCAGAAGCTGAGATTCAGTGGCTGCAGACTTTCATTCTTGGTGTTCGCAAAATCCGGGGTGAGATGAACATTCCACCGTCTAAACCGCTGCCTTGTTTTGTGCAAAATTTCAAGCAAACGGATGAGCTCTATTTGCAAAATAATGCCAATATTTTAAATGCGCTTGCCAAAATGGAAAGTATTGATAAACTAGCTACTAGCGAAGAAGCGCCAGAATCAGCAACTGCCTTGGTGGGTGAGATGAAAATTCTTATCCCATTAGCTGGACTAATCGATAAAGAGCAAGAGGTTTTACGACTTAATAAAGAAATTGAAAAATTAGAAAAGCAAAAGATGCAATTTGAGAGTAAGCTAAATAACGAAAAATTTATCTCTGGTGCGCCAGAGGCTATTGTCAATGTTGAGCGTGAAAGACTTGGTGCAACCCTGGGCGCCATTAGCGATTTAAACGAACAATTAAATAAAATATCAAACTTATAATATGAAACTTAAACTTCTGATCACCGCCCTACTACTAACAAGCTCGCTTGTTAGTGCGCAGTCGTTTGTTTATATTACCGATCAGGTTGATATCCCAATGCGCGGCGAAAAAGTCTTTGGTGACAACATTATCCGCTCACTTTCCTCTGGCTCTAAATTGGCCATCTTGCAAGCCACAGAAGACGGCTGGACTCAAGTTAAATTCGAAGGCTCGACGGGTTGGATTATTTCTCGCTACTTATCTAATAATCCGCCTGCTAGGGCGCAACTCGAAAAACTCAGACAAACCTACAACGCCAACAAACTGCTTATTAACAAGCTGGCAAAAAGAAAAACTGAGCTTGAGACTGAAGTACAAGCTTTAAAAGTTAAAAATACCAAGTTATCCATTCAAACCAACAAGTCTGTTGCTGAAAAACAGCATATTGAAGCGGTCTATAAAGACGCTTTAAAGTTAGAGCATTCTAACGAAAAATTAATTACCACAAACCTACAGCTAAAAACTGAAATTCAATTACTTAAAAATAACAGTACTACCACACAGGATTCCAGTTCTAGAAATTGGTTTATCACCGGTAGTTTTGTTCTATTCTTTGGAATCTTAATTGGCTTTATTTTTCCAAACTTTGTCAACCGCAGGAGATATTAAATGAACTTACTAAAAACCGCACTAACATTTGATGATGTATTGTTAGTACCCGCACACTCAACGACTATGCCTAAAGAGGTGAGTATGTCAACCAAGCTCACTAAAAATATCACCTTAAACACTCCGATTCTTTCAGCGGCAATGGATACGGTTACTGAAGCCAAGCTAGCGATTGCTATGGCTCAAGAAGGTGGCATTGGCATTATTCACAAAAACATGTCTAGTGTCGAACAGGCTAATGAAGTTCGTAAGGTTAAACGCTTTGAATCAGGCATTATTCGCGAGCCAATTACTATCGGCCCGAAAGCGACTATTGCTGATGTCTTTGACATGCAACAAAAATTCAAAATATCCGCCCTACCTGTCGTAGAAGGCAACACCATTGTTGGTATGATTACTGGCCGTGACGTTAGATTTGAGACGCGTCAAGATGAGTTGGTTGAAAACCTAATGACACCACAAGACAAGCTTATTACTGTTGTTGAAGGCACAGATATGAGTGAAGTTAGATCGCTACTACACCAGCACCGTATTGAGCGCGTGGTTATTACCAACAGCCAGTTTGATCTGCAAGGCATGATTACTGTTCGTGATATTCAAAAATCAACTGATTTTCCAAATGCCTGTAAAGACGATCAAGAACAACTGCGCGTTGGTGCAGCTGTAGGTGTTGCAAGTGGCACAGGCGAGCGTATTGATGCTTTGGTTGAAGCAGGTGTTGATGTGATTGTGATTGATACAGCTCATGGACATTCTCAAGGTGTTCTGGATCGAGTTAAAAAAACTAAGGCCAAGCATCCAAATCTAAACATTATTGCGGGCAATATTGCCACAGGTGCAGCAGCGCTTGACTTAGTTAAAGCAGGTGCAGACTGTGTAAAAGTTGGTATTGGCCCTGGCAGTATTTGCACAACACGTATTGTTGCAGGTGTTGGCGTACCACAAATTAGCGCTATTTCAGATGTTGCAGAAGCCTTAATGGGCACTGGCGTGCCTTTAATTGCCGATGGTGGTATTCGCTATTCGGGCGACATTGCTAAAGCTTTTGCCGCTGGTGCTTATTGCGTTATGCTGGGTTCAATGCTAGCGGGTACAGAAGAGTCGCCTGGTGAGGTTGAGCTTTACCAAGGTCGATCGTACAAATCTTATCGCGGCATGGGCTCAATTGGCGCCATGAACCAAGCACATGGCTCATCTGATCGCTACTTCCAGTCAGATTCAAAAGCGGATAAATTAGTCCCTGAAGGTATTGAAGGTCGTGTTGCATTTAAAGGCTCTATCCGTCCAATTATCCATCAAATGGTCGGTGGCGTAAGATCTTCTATGGGTTACACAGGTTGTGAAAATTTAGACAAAATGCGTACCGATGCTACCTTTGTACAAGTAACTGCAGCCGGTATGGTGGAGTCACATGTACATGACGTTTCAATCACCAAAGAAGCACCAAACTACCACCAATAATTATCTCTAATGTTGACTCAATACGAGCAACTTGGCGGTGAGCCAGCTGTGCAAAAGTTAGTAAATCGTTTTTACGATTTAATGGACCAACGCACTGATGCTTTGGAACTAAGGGCAATGCATGCCAAGTCTTTAAAAATATCTAGGGAAAAATTGTTTTTATTTTTGTCTGGATGGCTTGGCGGCCCTGCTTCGTATATTGAAAAATATGGCCACCCTCAACTTCGGGCACGTCACATGCCTTTTGCTATTACGCCACTTGAGCGAGACCAATGGTTAAGTTGTATGAATCACGCTTTGCAAGAGCAAATTACCGATAACGCATTACTACTCATGAACTTAAAATCTTCTTTTAAAGGGGTTGCCGACCACATGGTTAACACAGCTGATTAATGCCGGCTCACGCCAGGGCCTCTGAACTTAAGCGCTAAGATAGTGTTCTAGGCCAGTCTTCCAATCAGTCGTGAAATCTTGTATTGACTCAATAAAATCTGGATCGTGGTTTTGCTTGTTAATCGTGCAGTGAACGCTTAAAACTTTATCATTATCTATGGTAATCGTCCAAGCAAGTGCATTCGGGCAAGACGGCATAGAAAACCTAACCCCTTGATCTAGAATTTCTCGATTAACAGCAAACTCACCCCAAACACAATAAACCCTGCCGTTGCTCTGATTATCCTCCAGCACTTCAGTGATTGAAGCGCATAAATCAACAGAATTGCTAATGGTTAATACAGCTTGTAATTTGGCAGAAGTTAAATCAACAGAGTCTATCTGTTCAAAAAATTCCATCAGTTGTTATTAAAAGATAGGGACTAATTTGTGCCCTTGAGTTTGCCAACCAATTAATGAAACAAAGCCATCAGCCACCATATTCATTTCTTTAGGAATGGTGTCATTATCAACACCAAACACGCGCGTGGCAACAGCACAAACTTCCATCCTAACGCCTAATTTAGCAAATTCTTTAATAGAGGCCTGGATTGAATTTAGCTCATCTTCACTCTCTATCGCTAGATCATCTGCCGGCTCAGTACTAAGGTATTGCACAGTTTGTCCGATAAAAACCAGCACCATATTTGACTTAACATTTTGCTTGGATAAGCCTTTATGTGTGCCAAGAATGATATCTAAATAAAAAGCCGTTTTCTTAGGATTGGTAAAGTCAATCAAAAAGACGCTATTAGCAGTTTCTATGCCATTTAAAGCCACTGAGTCATTAATCTCTTTTGCTTGAATACTGGTGGATAAAAATCCAAAAAATAGTATAAAGATTGCGCTAATTAGGTTATTTTTAATCATGATTATTGGCCTCATTTTAATAAGAATGAACGCTATTATATCCGCATTAAGCCTATCTATTGTCACGTTATATAATGATAGCCAAACTGGTTTTATAGCTATTGTAAAATAACAGCTTAAATCAATAAGACGCGTACAATTTAAAATCCCTTAAATATACAGTCATCATCAAGGTTTTTTTAATTTAACTAGGCCATCTTCAAACACAATGATTAAATTTGGAAAAATTTCAGAACAAGAATTTTTAGCTGATTATTGGCAGAAGAAACCACTACTCATTAAACAAGCTTTACCTAATTTTATCTCACCCATCTCAGCTGAGGAGCTGGCTGGGCTATCTCTTGAAGAAGAGTTTGAGTCAAGACTGATTATCGGGTCAATTCAAAATCAGCAATGGTCACTATCACAAGGTCCGTTTGCAGATGATGTATTTGAAACTTTGCCAGAAAAAGACTGGACGTTATTGATTCAAGGCGTTGATCGTCAGCTTGATGACGTGCACGATTTAATCAAACATTTTGACTTTATCCCGCGTTGGCGTTTTGATGATGTCATGATTTCTTATGCAGCTCCAGGTGGCAGTGTTGGCCCTCATTTTGACTATTATGATGTATTCTTGCTACAAGGTAGTGGTAGACGTCGTTGGGAG